>Ga0256830_1000008_pt1 | contig 202746 bp, 172 predicted proteins | sample 128326metaG_FD_190537 | JGI IMG/M metagenome (GOLD analysis project Ga0256830, IMG submission 190537) | Hydrothermal vent microbial communities from Lau Basin, Pacific Ocean - 128-326 | ecosystem: Environmental > Aquatic > Marine > Hydrothermal vents | place: Pacific Ocean: Lau Basin...
CTGTGCGAATATGGTATGATTATTATTCAAAGCCCATCTCCTTATGGTATAAATATTTATGTGTTATTTATTTTACCATTATATCAGGAGATTGGGCTTTTTCAAGTTCTAATTTGGACAGGTGTGTTACCCATTAATTACCCGTAGAGAGGCCCGAAATTGGCGCAAGCCCTGTAATCGGCGCCCTCCGGGTCCATACCAAAGGCAGACCATGCGCTGGGCCTGTAGATCTTTTCCGACGGGACATTGTGCATCGAGACAGGTATCCTTAAGATGGATGCCAGTGTAACAAGGTCTGCTCCGATGTGCCCGTAACTGATTGCACCGTGGTTAGCCCCCCAGTTTGCCATTACGGAATACACGTCTTTAAATGGACCGTTTCCCGTTAGCCTCGGAACAAACCAGGTTGTAGGCCATGTCGGATTTGTGCGCCTGTCAAGTGCATCGTGCACCTCTTTGGGAAGGTCCACCGTGTAGCCTTCGGCAATCTGAATAAAGGGGCCAAGGCCCTTAACGAGGTTTATCCTTGTCATTGTTACGGGCATGCCACCCTCTGTTAGGAAGTCGGTGGAAAAACCACCTCCGCGGAAATAACCAAGGTCTGCCGGTCTCCATAGTGTTGCATCGAGGCAGCGCTTGGCATCCTCCTCCGTCACTTCCCACCATGGCTTGATAGCAGGTTTCCCGTTAATGTAAGCCTCTCCTGTTCCGTCGAGCGCGGTGGGACCTGAATTTATAAGGTGAATAATTCCATTTTCTGCAAGACCTGTTGGTTTGTAACCTGTTACCCTCTTGATTGCCTCAGGGCTCCAGAATGTCCTTACATCGGAGAATATCTGTGCAGTACCGGTAAGGAGGTGGCCGAAGAGCATGGAAACACCATTCAACGAATCATTTTCAGTTGCAAGTATGTAAGGCTGTCTTATCCCGTTCCAGTCGAAGGATGTATTTAGTATTGCCTCCATGAAATCGCCGTTTGGAAAGTGGTCAGTCCACTGCCTCTGACCCTGAAAACCTGCAGCGATGGCGTTGTGTCCGAGGGCCTCCTCTCCGTATCCCAGTTCTTCCAGCCTTGGGTTTCCTACCATGAGGTCCCGTGCAATAAGGGCCATTTTAATGACAAACTCCCAGTCCCTGTCAAGTTGTTCCCTTGTCTTCCTCTTTTCAGGCGGATTGTCATCGGGACCTTCCTTGCAGTATGCCTTTACCCATTCAAGGGCTCTCTCATACTCTTCCCTGTCATAGATACCCTCTTCGATTCTCCTTGTAAACTCTGACATATCCACATACTCGTTTCTCATTCCAAGGTAATCCTGAAAGAAATCCTCCTTTACTATGGAACCAGCTATTCCCATGGAAACAGAGCCAAGCGACAGGTAGGATTTTCCCCGCATCGTTGCAACAGCCAAAGCAGCCCTTGTAAAGCGAAGGATTTTCTCCTTAACGTCATCAGGAACAGAGGTGTCATCGGAGTCCTGTACATCCCTTCCGTATATTCCAAATGCGGGAAGCCCCTTCTGGTTGTGAGCAGCAAGAACAGCTGCAAGGTACACGGCACCGGGTCTCTCAGTTCCGTTGAATCCCCATACAGCCTTTGGCCTTAAGGGATCCATGTCCATTGTCTCGGAACCGTAACACCAGCAGGGAGTCACTGTAAGTGATACACCAACACCTTCACGTTTAAACTTTTCATCTGCCATTGCGGCCTCTGCCACGCCACCTATACACCTGTCTGCAATAACACACTCAACTTTCTGACCGCTCGGGTGCCTTAGGTTCTCCGTTATTATCCTTGCCGCTGTTTTTGCCATTTCCATTGTCTGTTTTTCAAGCGATTCACGTACCCCGCCCAGTCTTCCGTCTATTGTGGGTCGAATGCCTACCTTGGGAAGCTCGCCCTTTAGCCTGTTGACAGGCGGATTCAGTTTCATTGTAAAATCCATTTTCTCCTCCTTGAAAAGTCTTTGTTCATTAATGCCGTTTGTTACCCTTTCTTATGTTTCCCTCTCTTATGTTCCCTTCTCCCAGTGGCTCACCGCAACCCTGTGTAACCCCGACTAACTGAGGCGCCGGTGGATTCCCTTGCAACCAGCTTACAGGGTATCCGTATGTTAATGCTTTTAGCGCTCTTTTCTTTGATCTTGTTATCTAACAGTTGCATAAGAAGCCTGTATGCAGCATCTGCTATGAATTCAGTAGGTTGCTTAACAGAGGTAAGGGGCACCTTGAGCAAACCCGAATACCTTTCGTCCCCGTATCCTGCTACCATTACATCATCCGGCACCCTTAAACCATACTCCCATAATGCCTTTAAAGCACCGATTGCAACATCGTCATTGACCCCCATAATGGCATCGATTTTCTTAGCTCCCCCTTTAGCGACAAGTCCCCTTTCTATAAGGCTGAAAGCAGCTTCGTATCCGTCCCTGTTAAAGTAACCGCTCTCTATTATAAGCTTTTCATCCACACTGATACCTGCCTCGGCAAACGCTTTCCGGTAACCTGCAAGTCTCTCGATTGTTACGCTTGTGCTTCTGTTTCCGCAGATAAAGGCTACCCTTTTAGCCCCTCTTTCCAACAGGTGCATTGTCAACTTGTAGCTTCCCTCCGTATCGTCTGTCACCACCGAGTGAAACTCTTCGCCTGGAAAATACCTGTCAAGAAGAATCAGCGGGATACCTTCATTTCTTATCTCGCGGAGAAGAGAAAGGTTTTCCTTTCCTGAGGCGGGCGCAACTATTATCCCGTCAACACGCCTTGATAGTATTGTTTCCAAAGCCCGCCTTTCGGGTTTTGCCTCCTCGTAACTGTGGGAGAGCAGAAGGTCATATCCCCTTTCATCCAGCCTTCGGCTTAAGTGATAGCATATCTCGTTAAAGTAGATCTGCATTATATCAGGGATAAGCAGGCCGATTACTCGGCTTCCTCGTTTTTTCAGGTGTCTTGCATTGTAGTTTGGCCTGTAATTAAGCTCTCTTGCAATTTCCTCTATAAGCCGTCGGGTTTCCTCTCCTATTCGAATACCACTGTCAGCTTTACCGTTCAAGACACGCGATACGGTTGCAATGCTCTTTCCCGCTCTCTTTGCTATGTCTTCAAGGGTGGTATAGGCCATTCTATGATAAAACCTTGTACGTTAAACGTTTAATCAAAAATCATGATAATTGGTGGATTTGTGTTTGTCAAGAATGGTTGCTCAGTTTTGTTAATGCCAGGGCCAATTTGTTCAGTGACACATCTCATAATGCATCAGTCACTCAACAACCTCGCTAAACATTTTTACGAATCTTTGTAGAGCTTTAAGAAGAGGCGGTGAGGTAAGGATTATCAGGTATATTCAGCCTTCTGTCATAGGACGAGGATCAAAGAAGGGGTGAATATATGAGATTCCCTCTTCATCAATCTCTATATAGTCAAGGATAGGAAGCACCTTTCCTCCTGTTGTTTCGAACTCTATTAATACACAAGCAGTGGAATCTTCGATAATATATTTTTGAATTCGTATATCCTTTACGTTCTTTGATACGTCAATAAGCAACTCGACAACCTTCGAAGTTCCTTCCACCGGATGATCGATTAATGGCCCCATAAAACGTAAATTCCTTGAGAACTTAACTAATGAAAAATCTCCTGAAATCAAAGCATTCATATAATCGTCAACGGTATCGACAATGTAATCTCTTGTCATTTTTTAGCCCTTCCTCGATTCGAAATGATAAGTCTAAAGTCAAGCGCAATAACTTGTTGTGTTTTTAATCATCTTAGTTGCCTGTGTAATAAAATGTCTTCAATATTTCTTCTTTCATCTATTGCTGCCATTATATAAATTGCCTCTTTTTCTATTTTATACATCAATCTCCAGGGCGAAATAATTAGTTCACGATATTTTACTATATTTTGTTCGGCCAGTTCCGGAATTATTCTTCCCTGTTCTGGAAAAATAGATAATTTTTCAGTAGTAGTTTTTATCTCTTCATATTTTTTTATTGCAGTCTCTAACGAATCTTGGGCTATATATTCTACTATTTCTTCTAAATCATTCTTTGCTGTATGCGTCCACAAGAATTGCTTCTTTTTCATTAACTGTTATCTCTTAAATTTTTTTAGCCCGCCCTTGTAATCTTCTTTAAGTTTTTCTATTTTCTTATCTATCTCTATAAAAACATCCTCTTGTGTATATAGGTGTTCTCTTTCTATGTCTTTTTCACTTTGTGAAAGTATTTTTAATATACCTATGCTGTCCCGCATGGATTGATATGTTTGGGTGTCCAATAAAACAGCTTTTGGCTCGCCGTTCTGGGTGATAATTATTGGATTGTGCGTCTCGTTGACTTTTTTTAACATTTCTGCAGCATTTGTTTTTATGTAAGATATAGGTTTTATGTAATCTTTAATATTCATGTTTTCCCTCCAGTACTTATATAGTACTATATTCAGACTGATTTATCAACAACCGATAAAAAAATTAGGCACGTAAATAATCGTGCTACGATCTCGCTTTTCTGATTTGCTCAATTAATTTTACATCTATTAGGCGTCCATTTACGTATTTGTGTAATAAACTCGAAATAAGCGTCTGATATGGTATACCTTCTTCAACTGCTTTCTTCTGTAATTCCTTTAAATCCCTTTCTGAAATCCTGATATTTACCCTTTTATCTTTCTTGAGTGTATTAGATGCATATTTTTTAAATCGTTTCTTTTCTTCTTCCAAATTCTTAATGCTTTTCCATTCTCCCTTTTCTATGCTTTCCAGTAATTCTAATTCTTCTTCTGTATATTCGGTATTCATTTCGCTTTTCCTCCCAAGTATTGTTTATTTAATTTCCGACTCGGAATAATTGTTTTAAGAAATATTTCATCATCGTTTTCAACAAAGGGTACATAATAAATGTATTCATTTATTTCCAATACAAGTACTTGTTGATTGGGATATTTTTGTTTGTTCGAATTCCTAATAATATCCAAAATTTCACCCTTTTCTATTTTAAGAAGCACATCTTCAAATCCAACGTTTCTTTCTCTCTTTAGCTTCATATTCTTTTCACTGTTCCAAGTGATATGTTTCATTCAAGTACGTTAATACATTGTGTGCATTATGGCAACATTGTTTTAGAGATGTTTGCCGCCAAAGTCAACATTCGATCACAAGTAGTGGAGGGATAGGTATTTTTATTCAAAAGTGCAGAACTACATAAATTACATTGTTTTCCATGTATCTTCATATTATATTATATACATAGCCAGCCAATGTATCGACTGACTCATTTTTAAAGGTAAACGCTTACGAGGAGGTTTATCATGGTCAGTATCGATTGGTCAAACCCATTCACAAGAGTGGTCAAACTCGCCCTTGCTTTCAAGTTCTTAAGGCATTACTTACTAAATTACAGCGAGAGAAAACTGTATCAGTATCTTGTAGAGGATAATCCCTCTGTAAGGCCGAAAGCCGCAAAAGAGGAAACCTACTACATGGTGCGTGCCATCCTGCATTCCGTTTACAGGGCTCTCAACGACAGGACAATCTCTGATCATGTGAAAGACGTTCTTTTAAAGATATTCATTGGTGATGTTCTGATAGCGGATATAGACCGTAGGAAACAGTACTACGAAAAGTATAAAATTTCTCCTCCCACATTCCTTACGATAAGTCCCTACAAGGGCTGTAACTTGAGATGCAAGGGATGCTATGCGGCATCTGGAGCGGCCTTCAATAATACCCTCGATTATTCGACAGTGACAAAGATAATCAATCAGGCGAAGGAACTGTGGGGTTCCAGATTCTTCGTGATTTCAGGCGGAGAACCACTCCTGTACAAGAGTGAAGGCAAGGATATAATGGATCTCTTTGAGGAGAACAGTGACTGTTATTTCCTCATGTATACGAATGGTACTCTTCTTACAGAGGATGTTGCCAGAAGAATGGAAAAGGCAGGAAACGTATCTCCTGCCATATCGATAGAAGGGTTCGAAGAGGAAACTGATGAGAGAAGGGGAAAGGGTGTTTTCAGGAAGATTCTAAAAGCCGTTGATAATCTGCTCGAGGTAGGAGTGCCTTTCGGCTTTTCAGGTACCATTACAAGGTACAATGCGGAGATTTTCATGCAGGACAAGCTTGTTGATTATTATTTCAATGAGCTCCACGGGGCTTACATGTGGCTCTTCCATTACATGCCAATAGGAAGGGATTTTTCTGTCGAGCTTCAACCAACTCCCGAACAGAGAAAGAATCTGTTCTTCAAGCAGAGACAGTGGATACATGACGGTTACTTCCTCGTTGATTTCTGGAATGATGGCATTATAACAGATGGCTGTATAAGTGCAGGAAGGCCGGGTGGTTACTTCTACATAGACTGGGACGGAAATGTTATGCCCTGTGTATTTGTTCCGTACTCTACCCACAATGTGAAAGATGTCTTTGAGAAAGGCGGAGACCTTAATGATATTCTTCAGGGTAAGTTCATGGCAGATATAAGAGAGTGGCAGAGAAACTACAGCTACGATCATAGAGAGGTTGAAACAATAGGAAACCAGATCATGCCATGCCCGATAAGGGACCATCATCTTGATATGTACAGGATGATTACCGAGAACAATGCAACACCAACCGATGAGAATGCAAAAATGTCTATCGAGGATCCGGGCTACAGGGAAAAGATGGCTGAATACGATAAAAAACTCTCGGAACTTACAGAACCGATCTGGAAGGAAGAGTATATAGCAAAGGGGTAGGGCTGAACCCTATCCCTTATAGTATCGATATACCCTGTCAAAGGCTTCGAGCATGAGTTCTATATGTCTCTTTTCATAAACAGGATGCATGGGAAATGCCAGGGTTCTCTCTTCCAGCCACTTTGCATTGGGACATAGCATGTTCTTGTAATCTACAGACTCAGGGTTGGTATACTCCCTTGATTCAAAGGGAAAGTTGTACCTGCCAAAGCCCCTGTGCTCGCTGTATGCCTTCTCTTTATAAGCCTGTGGCCACTGAACGGGCATTACCGGTATTCCCTCTGCCTTGAGTGCCTCTATGAAATCCCTTACCGTACACCTTATCGATTCGGGTTCCAGTACAATTGGAAACCACCAGAAGGCATTCTGCCTCTCCTCTGTATGGGGTGGAAGATACTTTACGGCGGGATGACCATTAAGTTTTTCAAGCATCAATTCTCCGTTTTCCCGTCTCCTCTTAAGGTGGTAGGATTCAAGCCTTTTAAGTTCATAGAGGCCCACTATCGACTGAATCTCTGTCATTCTGTAGTTAAAGCCGATTCTCTCGTGTATATACGGAAGCTTCTGTTCAAGTTCCAGGAGCCTCAATCTTTCCTTTACATCGTAGCCGTGATCCCTGAAGGACCTGCAGATCCAGGCGACTTCTTCATCGTCGGTAATTACCGCTCCTCCTTCACCGGCTGTTGTAAAGTGCTTCGACTGGCAGAAACTGAATGCACCGGCATTTCCAATAGAACCTACTTTCTTTCCCTTGTAGATGCCTCCGGGTGCCTGTGCGGTATCCTCCAGGACAAACAGGTTATGCTTTTTTGCTATTTCCAGTATCGGGTCTAAGTCACAGATTATACCGTAGAGGTGAACTGGAATGATACCTACCGTTCGCTCTGTAATCTTTGCCTCTATATCCGAGGGGTCTATCGTATGATCTTCGCGCCTGACATCGGCAAACACGGGAATTGCACCTACCTGTACCACGCACATCGAGGATGCAATAAAGGAGTAGGATGTTACAATCACCTCATCACCCGGGCCTACGCCAAGGCCGTTCAAGGCAGTGTGAAGGGCAGATGTCCCGTTCGTCGTAGTTATTGCATACCTGGTACCATTGTACCTTGCAAACTCTTCTTCGAACTCCATTCCCTTTGTACCTGTCCAGTAGTTGACAAGGCCGTTTTCAAGGGGTTCAAGGGCATGCTTTTTTACCTCATCCGAGAACTGGGGCCACATTGGAAATGGCTCGTCTGTAACAGGCCTGCCACCTGCAATAGCTATCTTTTCCATTCTCTAAGCTCCTCTCTGTTGAAAGATTAACCCATGGGGCGGCAAGTATCAATATGAAGCTTCGACATGGAGCCCGTGTTTCGGGACAGGATCAGAGCTTGACCATGAAGCGGGGAAATGAATAATCTGTGGTGATGAAAAGTATGTATATAGATATGAAAACAGGCAAAGGCCCTTTCCGGCTGGTTCCCGGAAGGCAGGTCGAAGGAAAGGCCCCGGATATCTTTCTGATATCCATGGACATGGTTCCGCCGCAGTTCTACCTGGAAGATGGTGCAAACACGCCGGCTCTGGACTCACTGAAAAAGGACGGAGTGTTTTTCAGAAATGCCTTTGCAAGCGCACCTCTCTGCGGGCCGTCGAGGGCCTCGTATCTTACGGGGAGGTATCCCTACATTACGGGTAACAGTGAAAGGGCTCATGACGGGCATGCTACCGAATTGAGGGGCAGCGATATCATATGGCCGGAGTACCTTAAAGCTGCTGGCTACCATACGAGGCATTCGGGGAAATCCCACGTGGGAACGGAAATCTTTACAAGGGTATTCAGCGAGAATGATGATCCCTGGCACAGGTGGTCGCCGCCGTGGTACGACGACGAGAAATATTTACAGTTCCTCGGGGAGAGGAAGCTTGAAAGGTTCAGTTTTGACAGGGAAATCAGGGGAATCAGCTGGAGCGGAAGCGGAGAGGGAAACAGCTATGGCGGCTGGCTTAAAGAGCAGAATGGCAGGCCCTTCCCGGAGGATGCAACTTACCCTGCATTTCTCGTGTCCAAGGCTATCAACAGTATAGAGCGCCGCAGGGATACCGGCAAACCGCTCTACTTTCAGCTTGATTTTTTCGGCCCGCATCAGCCCTTTGCGATCCCCGGAGGATGGGAGGAACGTGAAAGAGAGATAAGAAGGGGGATCAAGCTGCCTGAAAGCTGGAAGGAGTGGGAGAAGAGTGGTTTTGGAGAGATTGCAAACCAGCCAAGGGTATATCAACTCTACAGAAAGAACTGGGGAATGCGAAGGCGGGAAACACTGATAGACTACCTAGTAGCAAATCAGCTTCAGTATGAACTGATAGACAGGATGATTGGAAATTTCCTTTATTACCTGAAAGAAAAGGGGCTGTACAAGAACAGCCTTATCATATTTATTGCTGATCACGGCGAGATGAACGGCGAGTGGGGATGTATAGACAAGGGAGCATATTTGAATCCCCAGGTACTGAGGGTTCCGATAATTTTGAAGCTGCCGGATGGCTTTTCTGATAGTATTTCTGCCGGTGGGAGCTTTGATAGTCATTCTGCCGGTATTTCTGCTGGCGGGAGTTCTGCTGGTCATTCAGCTGAAGAAGGTGTGACAAAGCCCCGGGGCGTGGTCTGCGATACTCCCTGTTCACTCCTCGACATAGCACCTACCGTCCTGGAGGCTGCGGGAATTGAAATACCGGAGAGGTTGGACGGAGTGAGCTTGCTGGATACGCTTTCGGGAATGAAGAGGCCGGATGACAAACCAATCATGTTCGACGTTTGGAATCATGTGGTTCCCAATCCTTCTGTTGGCATGATATTTGAGAGCTCACAGGAGATTTCAGAGGGGAAGTTTTACCTGTATACCTACAATGCCACGGACAGTATCGATGAATTGTACGATATTTCCGGGTATTCCGGGCTGGAGAATCTTTTTGGAAACCCGGACTACGAAGAGGTTTACCGTGAGGCCCTGTCGGTTATGAACAGATGCCTGTCACAGGATGAGAGGTGGGAGGTATATAAGGGATACTTCCAGCTTGAGAATGCGGAAAAACTGAAGCTGCCGCCCCTCGATACACAGAAGTTCCTGTAAGCACCCGGCGGCGAAAGGCAGCTTTGATATACTTTCAAAAGAAGTGTATAATATGCCTCATGTTTGAAAAGAAGGAAAAGAAGAAAGGATACGATCCCTCTTCCGACCTTGAATTGCTGGTTTCAAGATACCCCGCTCTAAAAGTATCGCTTAAGGATATAGAAAAGGCTTTTCATATGATAAGCGACTCATTTGAAGGCGGAGGAAAGCTTCTTGTCTGTGGCAACGGGGGAAGCGCAGCCGACTCTCTTCATATAGTGGGTGAACTGATGAAAAGCTTCAAAGGGAAGAGGCCCCTGAATGAGAAACAGAAGGCTGAATTGATGAAAGTGGACAAAAAGGCCGGGGCCCTTATAGGAGAAGGGCTTCAAAGGACGCTTCCTGCCGTTTCGCTGGTAAATGAGGTTTCACTAATTAGCGCCTTTGCAAACGATGTGGAACCTTCCCTCAATTTTGCCCAACAGCTTCTTGGTCTCGGGAAGAAGGGAGATGTCCTCCTTGCAATAAGCACCTCCGGAAACTCTGAGAATGTGGTTTATGCGGCAATAACGGCCAGGGCTCTTGGCCTGAAAGTGGTGGCACTTACCGGTAGTTCCGGAGGAAGGCTTGCGGATTTCAGCGATGTCACTATAGGGGTGCCAGCCGAGGATGTTGCAGATGTTCAGGAATTGCACCTTCCTGTTTATCATACCCTGTGCAGTATGTTGGAGGGCCAATTCTTTGATTGAAAAGAGACATAGACTGGCAAAAAATCAGCACATAAATGGATTTACAGGATTGAAAGGATTACTGATACTGATATTCTTTTTGGTAAACCTTGCCGCTTATTCGGTACCCGTTACTCTCGCCATACCCGATCTGAACGAGGCAATTAATGTCTATTCAAGATGGGACTCCCTTCTGGAGTACATTAAAGAGAAAAGCAGCCTCGATATAAGGATAAAACTCGTAAAGAGCCACAACATTATAAAGGAAGGTTTTGAAAAACACACATTGTCCTTTGCCTTCGTCGATCCCTTCTGGTTCGTTAGCTTAAGAAAAAAGAAGCTCTGCAAACCCATCGCAAGGGTAGTAATGGGCGGGGATGATTCCTTCCGTTCTCTTCTCATCGTGAACAGGGATTCCATTTTCAGGAATATCTCGGACCTAAAGGGAAAAACCATTGCACTCGTCAATCCGACTGAATCTTCTGCGGGATATTTCCTGCCCGTTGCACTTCTGAATATGGCAGGCATCAAGAGAGGGGATTTCAAAAGGTTGATTCTTTCCGACTCCTACATGAGCGTGCTAAAGGGTGTCTCCTTTGGTAAACTCGATGCGGGCTTCGTCTCCTCCGGTTTTCTATCGAGAAAGGAAACTTTTCCCTACAAGGAGAGCATAAGAATCATCATGAAATCGGATGAAATCCCTCAATGGGTCATAGTTGCCCGTTTTGACATGGAGCAGAGAGTGGTTGATGCACTTGAAAGGGTGTTTCTAAAGATGAACAGGGATGATCAGGGCAAAGCCCTCCTTTCATCTGCAGGTTTCGATGGTTTTGTGGAGGTGAGAGAGGTTGATTATAGAAAAATAGAGGAATATTCGAGATACCAGGAGCCAGATTTTGTCTCTTCAGAGTAAAGTTTTTCTCTTCTTTTCGGTTCTGTTGGTTTTGATACTCTTCGAATGGTTTTTTTTCACTCGATACGAGAGAATGGTCTTCAAGGATGAGATGAAAGAGCGGGGAAGCCTCTTAACCCGTGCCCTCGCAGAGCTGAGCAAGGAACCGATTCTTTCCTACAGGATAACTCAACTCGAAAAGCAGATCGATTCCATAAGAAATGAACGGGATGTTATAAATGCAAGAATCTACAATGCAAGCTACCTTGTTCTTGCCTCGTCCGACAGGAAATGGGAAGGATGGTTTTTCACCGGTAAGATTGCAGAAGATACAAGGATAAGATTCTTTGAAAGGGAGATGGTCGTTCAGGCTCCAATAGTGATAATGGGTAAGGTATGGGGAATGGCAGAGGTTACCTTTTCTCTTTCTGCAATGATGGAAAAAATAGGAAAGAGTAGATTGATATTCCTTGTAATATTTCTTGTAGAGCTGGTATTGGCCGTTCTCTTTGCCATATTCCTCGAGTTCCAGGTTGTAAGCCCCTTGAATAGCCTTTCGGGGGAGTTAAAGGCAATAGAGCCGGAGAGCCTTCTGAAACCTATAAAGGGTTACGATCTTGCAACTCCTGAAATAATGAGAGTTGTCTCTTCTTTGGAAGACATGAAGGCGAAGCTGAAATCGGCGCAGGAAGAGCTTGTTTCAAAGACACAGATGGCCACCTTTGTTCAGATTGCAACGAATATAGCTCATGAAATAAGGAATCCCCTGGAAGCTATTTCGGGAGCTGTGGAAGTTATTTCAGGTGAAGAAAAGATTTCAGGGCCAAGCAAGGAATCACTGGCTATAATAAGGGAAGAGATACAGAACCTCAATGATTATCTTGGGCGATTTCTCGATATTACGAAACCGGAACCAATCAAGCCTGTATCGGTAGATATGAACAGGCTGATAGATGACTGCATATTGTTGATGAAGCCACTATTCAAGAAAAAGGGGATTACGGTGAAACGTAATTCCGGAGAGGTCGCGGACGTAAAGTGCAGTGTGGATATCAACCAGATAAAGAGGGTCATTATAAACCTTCTCCTTAACAGCGTGGAGTCGATAGAGAAGGATGGTACCATAGAGGTTTCTGTTTTGCGAGAGCGAGGAGAAGTGATAATTACGGTACGGGACAGTGGCAGGGGAATAGCGGAGGAAAATATCAGAAAGGTCTTCGATCCTTACTTCACAACTAAGCGGGGAGGATCAGGTATCGGACTTTCACTTAGCAAAAATATAGTGGAGAGCCATGGAGGAAAGATAATTATAGAGAGTACCAGGGGTCGTGGTACTACGGTCAATGTTTTTCTTCCCTGCGGAGAGTAACGGAAGGAAATAGAAATGGCTAGAATTGTTGTAATAGATGACAAACCAAACATTCTTAAGGTGATGAAGATGATTCTCGAGAAGGAGGGCTACTCGGTAGAAACTGCAGGGGCAGGCATGGATGGTCTTAACCTCGTTTTGAAAGAGAAGCCAGACCTCGTTATATCCGATATCAGGATGCCGGATATCGACGGGCCGGAGATATTCCACATTCTCAACTCCAGGGGATACGGAGTTCCCTTTATCTTCATAACGGCCTATGCCTCGGTAAAGGATGCGGTGAGTATTATAAAGGATGGGGCTGTAGATTATATTACCAAACCCATAGATTACGGGTATCTGAAGCGCATTATTGCAAGGCTTATCAACAGGAAGGGAGTGATCGAAGAAGGGATTAACAATAGATACCTCGTAGGTTCCAGCCGAGTGATGGAAGAGCTCTATTCAACTATAAGGATGGTATCCGAGACACGCTCTACCATTCTCATAACGGGGGAGAGCGGGACGGGGAAGGAGCTCGTTGCAAGAGCGATACATGCCAAGAGCAAGAGAAGGGAGAAACCCTTTGTTCCCGTAAATTGCTCTGCATTGAGCACGAGCCTCCTGGAATCCGAACTCTTCGGCTACGAGAAGGGTGCATTCACCGGTGCAGCAAACCGGAAGAAGGGCCTCTTTGAGGTAGCAGACGGCGGAACGATCTTTCTCGACGAGGTTTCGGAGATAGCCCCCGAGATACAGGTTAAACTTCTCCGATTTCTTCAAGAGCACAGTTTCACCAGGGTGGGGGGAACGGAACTGGTATATGTCGATGTAAGGGTAATTGCAGCGACCAACCGGGACCTGGAGCCTCTTGTAAAGGAGAGAAAGTTCAGACACGACCTGTACTACAGGCTGAATGTTATTCCCATCAAAACACCGGCATTACGGGAACATCTGGAGGACATGATGGAACTTGTAAGGCATTTCACCGAGAAGATATGCAGGAGGGAGGGTCTCGATATTCCCGAGGTTAGCGTTGATTTTGTTGAAAAACTGAAGCTCTACCGGTGGCCCGGTAATGTACGTGAACTCGAAAATCTGATAGAGAGGATACTGATACTGGAAAGGCCGGAGGTTCTTTCTCCCCATCTTCTGCTGAACGAGTCCTTCATGAACGAGGGCATCCTGGAAGAAGCGACCTCCGAGAGGGAGAGAATAATCAATGCCCTCAGGCTGAGCAAGGGAAACAAAACGGAAACCGCCAAGATACTCGGAATGCCAAGGAGAACACTCTACCACAAGATAGAGAGGTACGGGATAAGGAAAGAGGAGTATCGGATTTAGTGCGCCAACTGTGCAAAAGCAAGGCGCACTGGCACACTTCCTTGCACACCAGGGTGGCGGTGATGGAAAATGTCAGGGTAACGATGCCCCGAATAGCCCGAATTTTACACTTTCAGGTGGTATCACTGCCAGTTGACGATCATGTGACGCGGTGGCATGAATCCTGCTTATAGATACTCGAAATCAAAAAAATGAGAAAGGAGAAAAGCAGATGAAAAGAACAATCGTACTGTTCTTGGCTCTTCTTATGCTGGTTGCATTCACGACTTCGATGTTTGCGGCAGGGCAGGGAGAGAAAAAACCACAGAAGGTGGTTATCTATGCAAGTGTCGACGAGGCAAATGCAAAGAAGATTCTGGATGCCTTTACGGCTGACACCGGTATCACCGCATCATTCGTGCATCTTTCCTCGGGTCCTGCACTTGCAAGGATCAAGGCGGAGAAGAACAATCCTCAGGCTGATGTATGGCTTGGTGCACCCAATGAGAACCACATAATTGCAAAGGAAGAGGGGCTCTCCGTACCTTACAAGTCAGATGCATGGAAAAAGCTTGATCCCAAGTTTAAGGATGCGGATGGTTACTGGCGTTCATTCTACATGAACCCGATGGCATTTGCCATTAATACGGAAGCCTTGGCAAAGGCCGGTGCTCCGATGCCGGAATCCTGGATGGACCTTCTTAAGCCCGCATACAAGGGACTCATTCAGATGCCTACACCCCAGTCTTCAGGTACCGCTTACAACATAGTGGCAAGCCTTGTAACGATGTGGGGCGAGGAGAAGGCTTTCGATTACATGAAGAAGCTCAATCCAAATGTGCAGACCTATACATCATCGGGAACTGCTCCTTCAAAGGCCGTGGCAGTCGGACAGTGTGCCATAGGTATTCAGTTCACACCTGCTTTCTTCGAGTTCATTGACCAGGGTTATCCCCTTAAGGTAGTATTCCCCAAGGAAGGCGTCGGTTTTGAGGCTCCTGCAGTATCGATTCTGAAAGGTGCCAAGAATGTGGAAGCTGCAAAGGTACTGGTTGACTGGCTCGTATCCAAGAAGGGACAGGATGTTCTTACGGAAAAGAAGACCTACTTCTATCCTGTAAATCCGGAGGCAAAGCTTGGAAAGGGAATGCCCGCATTCTCTTCTTTAAAGGTTGTAAGCTTCGATCCGGAATGGGCTGGCCAGAACAAGAAGAGGCTCGTCGAAAGATGGGTGAATGAGGTGCTTCCGGCCAAGTAGGTATTGGCTAAAGGCTGATTTGGATTGGATTTCAACTGGAAAATAGATTGAAAATAGAGAGGGGGCTTACCGTAAGCTCCCTCTCTTTAAAAGTATCTTACGGTAAAAGGTAGGGGAATGGAAAAGGCTGAATCTGATACTATCAGGGAAATAAAGCAGATAACCAAGGATCCTCTTCTGCTGATCGTTATTCTCGTGATAATGGCAGCTCTGATAATTTTTATTCTCTATCCCCTGATCAGGGTAATACTTGTAAGTGTCCTGCCCGAAGGCAAGTTTACCCTGTCCGTGTTGAAGGAAACAGTTTCCTCCTGGTATTTGAGGCAGGCTTTCCTAAACAGCGTCATGATGGGAAGCCTTACAGCCTTTTTCGGTGCATTGGTTGGATTCATATTTGCTTTTACGATAACGAGAACGAACATTCCCTTAAAGAAATTCTTTCATCTCATTGCCATAATCCCGATAGTCTCCCCGCCATTCATAGGCGCTCTTTCGATTATAATGCTCTTCGGAAACAACGGATTCATAACCTGGACACTTCTCGGCCTTAAAAATGTAAAGATTTACGGATTCAGAGGACTTCTCTTTGCCCAGGTAATCACCTTTTTTCCCGTCGCTTACATCACGCTACGCGGTGTCCTGGAATCGATAAGTCCAACACTGGAAGATGCTGCATTGGACTTAGGCGGGTCCGGATGGAAGGTGTTTTCCAGGGTGACACTTCCCCTTGCAATTCCCGGAATTGCAAGTGCAATGCTCGTTCTTTTTGTCGAAACCCTGGCAGATTTTGGTAACCCCCTGATACTTGCGGGAAGCCAGTTTCCCATTCTATCGGTACAGGCGTACCTTCAGATAACAGGCATGTACGATCTGCCAAAGGGGGCTGCCCTTGCCTTTATCCTTCTCGTTCCATCGATTACCGTTTTCTTTCTGCAGAAATACTGGGTCTCCAGGAAGCAGTACATAACTATTACGGGAAAGCCTACGCAGTCAAATCCGAAGATAGTATCGCCTGTCGTAAAATGGATTCTCTTTGTAATCTGCCTCTTCATAGCCCTCCTGATTCTCCTTATCTATATCACGATACTCTGGGGGGCCTTTGCAAAGGTCTGGGGAAGTGACAATTCTCTTACGCTGGCTCACTTCCGCTACGTATTCGGTGTTGGATTCAAGGCTGTAAAGGACACATTGATAATTGCCGGCCTTTCCACCCCGGTTGCAGGAATTCTGGGCATGGTGATTGCATTTCTTATCGTCAGAAAGAAATTTCCCGGCAAGCAGTTCATGGAGATCTCATCGCTTCTGAGCTTTGCAGTTCCCGGTACCGTAATAGGAATCGGTTACATACTGGCCTTCAACAGCAGGCCTTTCCTTCTAACGGGAACACTGCTAATACTCCTCTTGAATTTCATCTTTCGATACATACCCGTTGGCATACAGTCAGGAACGGCAATCCTACGACAGGTAGATCCCTCGATAGAGGAGGCGGCAGTGGATCTGGGGGCCGATTCCAACAAGACCTTCAGGAAGATTACGTTGCCCCTGATGGTTCCGGCCTTTTTTTCCGGACTGATATACTCATTCGTAAGGGCGATGACGGCTATAAGTGCAGCCATCTTTCTCGTCTCTACAAGCTGGAATCTCATGACGGTTCAGATAATGTCCGAGGTCGAGTCGGGGAGACTCGGCGCAGCGGCTTCCTTTAGTGTGATACTTGTATTGATAATACTTGTTGCTATTCTGCTGATAAGGAAGTTGTTGTCACTTCGTTACGGGAAACTTGGCGGAACGGTGCTGAAGATTTAATTTGAGAGGCTAAAAAAATGAGTGTGAAGCTTGTAAACATATCAAAGGTTTTCAAAGACTCGAAGAACGCAAGGGGAGAGGTTGTTGCCGTCTCCGATTTCAACCTGGAGATAGAAGAGGGGGAAATGGTGACCCTCCTGGGCCCTTCCGGTTGTGGCAAGACGACTACGCTGCGTATAGTATCAGGTTTTGAAACCCCAACAACAGGAGAGGTATGGATATCCGGCGAGAATGTGACGGAAGTCCCTCCCAACAAGAGAGATACATCGATGGTTTTCCAGAGTTATGCGATTTTTCCTCACCTCTCTGTAGGCCACAACATCGGCTTCGGACTCGAGCTTAAGGGTTGGAAACCTGAAAGGATCAGGGAAGAGGTTCTTAAGATCATGGAAATAATGAACCTCACCGAGATGTATGACAGGAGGCCCGATCAGCTCTCGGGAGGCCAGCAGCAGAGAGTTGCACTTGCAAGAGCAATCATAAACAAGCCGAGCGTGCTTCTCTTTGACGAACCACTATCCAACCTCGATGCAAAACTGCGTGAACAGATGAGGATCGAGATAAGAAGAATTCAGCAGGCATTCAAGATTACCAGCATCTATGTCACCCACGACCAAGCCGAGGCAATGACGGTTTCGGACAGGATAGTTGTTATGAACGACGGAAAGGTGATGCAAGTGGGAACGCCCTTCGAGATATACATGAAACCGGCAAACTGGTTCGTAGCCGATTTCATAGGCAGGGTAAACTTCATAGGCGGAAAGGCCGTCGGCGTCTCAAAAAAGGCGATAACGGTGGATTACGGACATACCAGGAAGGATATTACGAGCTGGAGTGGCGAAATATCAGAGGGAGACGAGGTTCTTACCGTCATAAGGCCGGAATCCCTAAAGCTGAGCTCGACTACCGGAAAAGATTCATGGCTCTTTACCGGCAGGGTATCGAAAACAGTTTACCTCGGACCCACTGCCGAGTACGAGATTGAGGTCGAAGGGCTTGAACGCCCCATCGAGGCTGTTGTCTACAATCCCGCCGAGGTTGGTTTTTTCGAAAGAGGGGAATCGGTTTCCGTTGATTTCAATCCCAAGACGGCACACCTGCTTAAAAAGGAATCCTGAGGAAAGGCTTTGGCTGCTTATCCCTTCCCTATTCCCCCCAAAGAACACTTCCCATCTCTTCTGCGCTGGCTGCCCTGGAACCGGTATCGGCCCGGGTCCCCAGGTACTGGTAGGATTTGGCAAGTTCGGGTGAAATAACGCTTACCCTCTTGTAGAGTTTTTCTGCAATCTGAAACTCTTCCATCTGGTAATGGGCTCTGGCGATATTCAACAGGAGCTTCGAATTATCCGGCTGATTTTTCAGGGCTTCATTGTAATATTCAAGTGCCCCCTTGAAATCACCCTTCTTGTACCTTATGTTTCCTATGTTTATCAGCCCCGTGTCCCTGTAGTGTGATTTTTCCAGGAGTTTCTTGAACTGCAATTCGGCATCATCGAACAATCCGTAACGGGCATATAGAATCCCGAGCCTGTTTATAAGTTGATAGCTGCCGCTCTTTGCAATTCTCTCTTTCAAATCATCGGCCTTGCTTCTCACCTCCTGCCTTATTGCTGAGTTCAGGTCTTTTCGGAAAGAAGCTGCGATTTTTGCGGTTGCCGGAAGCTCGATTCCGGATGAATCCCCGGGGAATCCAACCGGCTCGAAAACCTTCCAGGAATCATACACGGTATAAAAGTTTGCCTTCTTGAGTGGCTGATACTTGTTCCATTCTCTTGCCCCTTCCTTCCAGGCTTTTAGGAAATCGGATTGGACCATGGTGACCTCGAAGGGAAGCCAAACCCTTTCGTTTCGAATTATCAGGTTGTCCGTATCGTAGAATATGCTCCTTGCATGAGCCGGTTTCATTCCAAGATCCACGGCTATATAGATATGCCCGGGAACCGTTATGAGTGCCGTATTTACACTGGAAGCCTCCAGGAGCGCTGCATAGAGGATGGAAAGATCATCGCAATCTCCTGCCTTGTACTCGAGTGTCTGCCTTGGAAACTGGAGAAAATCGATTGCCTCCTTTTTTTCATGGAAATCCCTGTAGGGAGTATTGGGATCCACCACGTAGGTTATGCCGTATTCTGAAAGCGCATTATGGATTGCAGTGAGAAGCATGAAATCCTTTCCGAAAACCTTGTTCTTTTCCTCGCGTATCATTCCCGCAAGGTTCTTGCTCAGTTTCAATACGGCAGGATCTTTTGCCGTAATAAAGGCTGCCGCCCTCCTGTCGTCATCCCAGATTGAAGCATTCCTGTTTTCTATTGGAATCGTGCTTATCAGGGTTTTCTTCTTTTGCTCACCCTTGTAGGTATACCGTATGACAAGTTCCGATGAAACCTTTGTTCCCTCCGTTATTCCAAGCACAGCCTCGTTGAACAGGGCGTATACATCGATTGTGCTGCTTTCCTTTCTTTTTAGATTTTTCCCAAGCTTGTATGTCTTGGGATTGTCCATGTACTGCTTTATGAAAAAAGATACCTCTATATCTCTTATCTCTCCTTTCTCCTCGTTTACAACCGTCACCTTTCCGATAGGATGGTCATCGTAGTACTTGTAGAAAACGGGAAATACCCTGTTTATTTCAATATCTGCTATTTTCAATCTGGCAGGTTTTACCTTCGGAGGCTCGATATCTATGTTTCCGCTTAAAGGGAACCGATACGAACTTCCGATGTAGAATCCAACACCCCTGTAAAGATCGCCGGGGAGGCCGAAGAATTGCCTGTAGGAAGAGCCGATCCCGATTTTGAACCTGGGCGTAAGGTAGAATGAAAGACCTCCTCCCGCTTCGAGGTACGGATTCCCTCCGTATATGAGATTACCATCCAGATTCTGAAGAATCGTTTCGTAGTAACCGCCCTTTGCATAGATGTCAAAGGCAAGCCTGCCGAGAAAATTGTAATCAAGGCCGATTCCACCGGCAACCATGGCAATGTGAAGCGGATTTGCCCATGATAAGTTGAATGGCATGTACGAATAGCCGAAATCTATACTTGCATACAGGGGAAATGAGATTGGCGGCTTATATGCTACTGTGATACTGCCGGAGAGGCTGTTACCGAATTGATCCGAACTTATACTTACAGGCAAGTCGTACCTCGGAGCGACTGACAAGGTAAGTGTGGAATAGGAAGAGGCAGACTGCCCGAAAATGAGGGTCGGGCACCAAATCAAAATTATAGTGATTGTAAGGAGAAAAAGTTTTTTAGCGGTATTTTTCATTCAACCAGCCTTTTTATGAATAGATTAATAAACAAATAGATAATGCAGTTTCGGGGAAAAATCTATCTGATTATTAAAAAATATGAAATATTATATAGCCGATCCGGAATATTATCAATATCAGGGGAAATGATAAAGGAATCGGCCCATGTTGCACGAATCTTAAAGCATAGAACCCGGCCGATTCCTATGTGTTCCTGTGTTTACTCCGTTATATTGGATTCGTCTTCCCCTTCTTTCTGTCGCTGTTTCTTCAGTATTCCGCCACTGAAGGCTGGCAGAATAAGAAGTATTATGATTATCCAGAGTATGATACTGATTGGCCTTGTAAAGAATATCAAAGGTGAGCCATTCGAGATTATCAACGATTGGCCAAAGCCAAGTTCGGCTATTGGACCAAGTATCAAACCCAGGACTATTGCTCCCAGGGAAAAACCGGCCTTGTGGAGGAAGTATCCCGCTATTCCGAAGAAGAGCATGAGTCCCACATCAAAGATGCTGTTGTTGATGGCATAACTTCCGATAACAGAGAGCATTGCGATGGCAGGTATCAATATGGCATTGGATACCGTTGATACCTTGGCGAATAGAGGAGCGAAGTAGAGCCCCAGTATGAGGAAGAATATGTTTGCAAAGAAGAGAGACAGTATGAATCCATAGGTAATGGCACCGTGTTTTGTAAAGAGTTCAGGTCCGGGAATAAGGCCCTGTATCATGAGGCCCCCGAGGAGGGCTGCTGCAACGGAGTTTCCTGGTATTCCGAGTGTCAATAGGGGGACCAGGGAACCACCAACGACCCCGTTGTTCGCACTTTCGGATGCAGCTACGCCCTCAGGGTTACCCTTTCCGAACTTTTCAGGTGTCTTGCTTATCTGCTTTGCAAAGTTGTACGAGATGAAGGCAGCTATCGTTGCGCCGGCACCGGGGAGTATCCCGACTATCGTTCCAAGCAAACCTCCCCTGGCAATGGTAGGGGCAAGCCCCTTTGGCATCTTTTGCCTCTTAAGGGATTTAGGTGCCGTGGCAAGTTCCTGGACGATCTGTGCCTCCGATGTCAGCGAGAGTATCTGGCTTATGGAGAAGAGCCCGATAAGGGCAGGCATAAAGGAGACACCCTCGAACAGGTCGGTTATTCCCCACGTGAAACGGATATAACCGGTAATGGGGTCCATGCCTATCGTTGCTATTATAAGGCCAAGCAATCCTGAGATAAGGCCTTTCACCAGGTTTCCCGATGTAAGCGTTACAATACTTGCAAGCCCCATAATTGCCAGAAGAAAATACTCCGGCGGGCCGAATTTCAGTGCAAACCTGGCAAGAAGCGGAGCAAGAAGTAAAAGTGCAAATGTCGATATTATACCACCCCAGAAACTTGCAACTGTTGCAACGGTTATTGCAAGGCCGCCCTTTCCCTGCCTAGTGAGGGGATAACCGTCAAAGGTTGTAGCTGCCGCAGCAGGGGTGCCTGGAGTGGAGAGGAGTATAGACGAAATGGCTCCGCCGTACATGCCTCCGCTGTAAACACCTCCCATCATTGAAAGCCCCACTACCGGGTCCATTCCGAATGTAACAGGTATCAAGAGGGCAACTGCCATGGTTGCCGTGAGTCCGGGAATTGCCCCTATAATTATGCCACCAATCGTCCCCATAAGGATTGCCAGCATAACCTTGAATGTGAATAGTGTTTGAAGTGCCGGAATCAGAATAGACAACATTACAGTATCCCTCCTAGTATTCCGGACGGTACCGGAACGGTAAGAAACCTTACGAAGACGAAGTAGATAAACAATAGAAGACCAACGGAGCTTGCAATAAGTTTCAGAGGTTTGCGGTAACCAAGAAACCATCCCAGAATTATCAGAAATAGAAGGCTCGAGACAAAGAATCCAAGCCAGTTTATTAGAACAAAGTAGACAATTATGCCAATCAATGTTTCTACGAAGTGAAGGGGGCTTTCAATCCACACAACTCTTTCACTGTTTCTTTCGTTTTCTCTGATGGAAGAGAGAAGAAGAATCAGCGAGAGAACCCCCATCGTAATCCCTAAAAAATTAACATAACGGGCTGCCGAAACAGCCCGTTCAGGAAATTGTCTTGTTCCGAAAAGTAGAGCCCCCGAAAGAACGAATCCTGCAAGAGCAAATATCCGGTTAACATTTATTTCCTTCATTATAGTTTCCTTTGGTATCTTACCATGGTGATTTTTTATAAATCTCGTTTGTAGTTTTAAGAAGATCCTCGAGGTATGCCCTGTATTCTTTTGGTTCCATGATGTTCAGCAGGAGAACGCCCTTCGATGCTTTCAAGAAATCGGGATCCTTAAGAGTTTTCTGGAATGTGTCGAGAAGTTTCTGATAGATTGCATCCGGGAGTCCCGCAGGAGCTGCAAAACCACGTGACGAATCAGATACTATGTCGATACCGAGTTCCTTGAAGGTAGGAATATCAGGTAGGTATGAGAGCCTCTTTGGCGTCATTACTGCAAGCATCCTCAATTCACCGGCCTTCACGTTGGAAAGTACCTGTGAAACATTCATGAATGCCATATCGACATGACCTCCGAGAACTTCTGCCTTTTCACCGGAAGATCCCTTTGCCGGTACCTCTTTGATGTGGATACCTGCTGCATTGTTGAACTTGGTCAATGCGAAGAAATCATCTCCGCCTGGCCCGGTTGTTGCACCGGTCAGTGAACCGGGATTCTTCTTCTCTGCTGCGATGATGTCGTTTATCGTTTTGAATGGGCTGTCCGATTTTACGACGAGAACGCCCGGGTCGGTTACCACGTTTGCAAGCAGGGCGAAACTATCCAGTGTATACTTTGCCCTTCCCGAAGAGATGTGAGCTGTGACATGTGGAGTAAAGAGAGTTCCGATCGTGTAGCCATCCTTCTTTGCATTGGCCAGGGCTTCGAATCCGAGCTGGCCGCCGGCGCCCGGTTTGTTGACTACCACGAAGGGCTGTGGGAAGTATTTCTTTGCATACTTGGCAAAGAGCCTTGCCATCGTGTCCGTTCCGCCGCCTGCCTTCGAGGCTACGATAATCGTTACAGGCTTTGTGGGATAATTAGCCGCAGCCTTTTCCTTGGTGCCTTCTGCGAATACTCCGGCCACCATCAGCCCGAAGAGCAGGAGCACCATCAGTAATGTTACGGTTCTTTTCATAGAACGACTCCTTTTGATTGAATTTTTTTTGACGGTTAATATGTGTGCAAGTTTTATGCCAAAGCGGAGAACATGGGGATGAACTTCAATAATACCTTATACAATGTGTAATTATAAATATTCAAACCTCGAGAAATATTGATTGTCAAGATGTAATAATACAACGGAGTGTTCCATATGGAACAATTTGTGTTCCGTGTGGAACATGGACTTCATTGGGTTGGAGAGGTAGACCGGTATGGGCCTTGCCCAGTATGTCTCTACATAAGTACCCCTATTTCAGGCCGTACTTTTTCAGCCTGTTGTACAGTGCCTTTCTGTGGATATTGAGCAACTTGGCTGCCTTGGACTTGTTGCCACTTGCGATTTCAAGTGCCCTAACAATTGCCTCTCTTTCTATTTCTTCGAGATTCACCCCGTTTTTCAGTGTATCCTTTTCCCCGGCAGAACCCTGTATTGATCGCCGGGTCGTCGGCTTTACCTTGCCTCTCGTGTATTCGCGTATCTCGCCGGGAAGATAGTCCTCTGTAATCAGTTCTCCTTCTGAAAGGATGAACATCCGCTCTATACAGTTTTCCAGTTCCCGCACGTTACCCGGCCAGTCGTAGTTGTAGAAAACTTCTATGACACCGGGGCTCATCCGTTTTGGGGGCTTGTTCTCCCTCTTGCTTATCTTTTCCATGAAATGCTTTACAAGAAGGGGAATATCCTCCTTTCTATCTCTCAAAGGGGGGGCTTCGATCTTGATGACATTGAGCCTGTAAAACAGATCTCCTCTGAAATTTCCCCTTTTCGTTTCTTCTGCAAGGTTCCTGTTCGTAGCCGCTATCAGCCTGAAATCGACCTTTATCGGTGCAAGCCCTCCCAGCCGGGTTATATTTTTTTCCTGTATAACTCTCAATAGCTTGGCCTGGAGGTTGGGGCCCATTTCACCTATTTCGTCGAGAAACAATGTGCCGCCTGCCGCAAGTTCGATTCTACCCTGTTTTCTGTTAACAGCACCTGTAAAAGCCCCCTTTTCGAAACCAAAGAGTTCGCTCTCCAAAAGGTTTTCCGGCAGGGCGGAACAATCCACTGTGATAAGTGGTTTATCTTTTCGTGGGCTAAGATTGTGTATGGCCTTGGCAATGAGTTCCTTTCCCGTTCCGTATTCACCCTCGATCAGTATATTGGAGGAGGATGGAGCAGCCGTCCTGATAATGGAGAATAGCCTCTTCATTGGTTCGCTCTTTCCAATCAGGTTGTCCATGCTGTACTGTTCATCCAGTTCTTCCCTTAGGAACCTGTTCTCCATCTTTATTTTCTTCTCGTCGAGAGCTCTCCTTATCCTGATTTTTAAGAGATCGTAGTCGAGTGGTTTTGTAAGGTAATCGTAGCCTCCTACCTTTATGGCTTCAACTGCCGAAGAAATCGAGCCATAGGCTGTAAATACGATAACGGGTAGTTCCTCGTCGTAGGAGTGTATTTCCTTGATCAATTCTATCCCATTGATACCTGGGAGCTTGAAATCTGTCAGTATTATATCGGGGGAGGATTCCTTAAAGAGTTCAATGGCCTTTTCACCGTTGCTGCATGTTACGATATTGTAACCTTCGTTTTCCAGATAGCCTTTAAGGACTTCGAGAATGTTACGCTTGTCGTCTATTATTAAAATGGTTTCACCGTTACCCTTCATTGATACTCACCTCTGAAAGTGCTTCCTTCGTATTTGTCTCATTGTACAGTTTTATCTTGAAAATTGTCCATTCTCCTTCCTTGCTTTCAACCGTCAGCTCCCCGTTGTGCTGTTCTATTATATTTAAGCAGGTTGAAAGACCGAGACCTGTTCCGTCTTTCTTTGTGGTGAAAAAGGGTTCGAAGATGTTTTTCATGTCTTCCTCTCGTATTCCCGTGCCGAAATCGATGAACTCTATTATAATAGCTTTTTCATCGCCGTTTTCTGAATTGTTATCCTTGTTATCCCGATAACTTCGTATCTTGATTCTTCCCTGCTTATTACCCTTTGCCTGTATTGCATTAAGAATGAGGTTCATGAATACCTGTTTCAGTTGCTGGGAGTCTGCATTGACCTTGGGAAGGCCGGGCTGAAGTTCTTCTTCCACCGAGAAATCGTTTTCCATTATGTACTGCTCGGATAGGATAAGGACATCCTTCAGCAACTTGTTTATGTCTACCGGCTTGAAGTTGAATTGCTGGGGCCTTGCAAATTCCAGGAAACCATCCAGGAACTTTGACAGCCTGTTTATCTCCTCCTCGATTATGCCGGTGTATTTCTGAATCGTCATATCATCCTTGTACAAGGTGGAAAGTAGCTTGGCCGAGCCCTTTATGGGTTCCATCGGATTGCGTACCTCGTGAGCAACGACCAGTGAGAGTTTGCCGATTATTGCAAGGCGTTCCGTCTTTATCATCGATTCAATATGCCTTTTCAGGTTAAGGGTCATTTGTCTGAATGCATCGGCGAGCACACCTACCTCGTCTCCCGACCGGATATCTATCCTTCTGTTCAGGTCGCCATGTGATATTTCCTTGGCTATCCTTGCAAGCTTGTTTATTGGTTTCGAAATCTGTCCTGCAGTGAAAACGGCACCTCCCAGGCCAAAGAGTATTGCAAGAAGGCCTATTAGAAAGATTCCCCTGTTTGTCTTTCTTGCTTCCATAAGAACGTTCTTGCTGGAGAGGAATATCTGAACGTAACCAAGGACCTGCTTGGAGGTTACTATGGGATCCACTATGTCATACACGTATTCACTGCTGCTGTAGCGTTTTACCCTTATTACGGATTTGTTGTTTTCAAGAAGGTTCATGTCGAAGCCAAAGTTCACCTTCTCGCCGAGCTTGTTCAGGTTACTGTGCATTTTGACAACGAGGTTGTTGTCCAGTATTGCAATGGAGAGTACATCCTGATCCCTTACCACGGTTTCACAGTACCTCCTTAAAGTCTCGAAGTCACTGTTCAGAAGGGAGTTTATACTGGACATGGCGACAACCTTGGAGAGCACCCTTCCCTTCCTCTCTATCTGGGAAAGCATCGTATCCTTTTCCTGTTTTGCCGAAAATGCTATTATTATGGAACTGGACAGGAGAATTGGAATCGTAATCGCTATTGCAAAGCGTGTGGCTAACTTCATAGGTTCTTCACCTCTTCCATGTTGAGGAATTCAGACAATTGTGTAATTATACTTGAAATTATGGAACTCAAACACGTTCACGGAAGATTATTTTACTGTCTATGCGCAATCATAACAACACTCATGATGATATTTGCCACGGGGAAAACCTATACTGAAAACAGCAATGGAGAGCTCCCCGTCTTGAAATTCGGCCATGCTACCGGCGAGAATCCTGCCATAATATTCGGCAAGTATTCAAAGCTGATCCGCTATCTCAGCAAGAAACTTGACAGAAAAATCGTTTTTGTCCAGAGAAAGGGTTACGAGGATACCCAGAAGGCATTTCTGGGCGGTGAAATAGACATGGGGATATTGAATGCTTTTTCCTATATCCATGTCTCGGGAAGCGGAAAGATCGTCCCGATTGCTGCCAGGGTAAAGAGAAACTCGAGGACTTATCAGACCTACATAATAGTTAGAAAGGACGGAACGATAAAGAGCTATGAAGATTTAAAGGGAAAGATCTTTGCCTTCGGTGATCCCTTTTCAACAAGCTCTAACCTCATGCCGAGGTTGCTCTTGCGGCAGCACGGAATTGATCCTGAGAGGGATTTCAAGAAGGTACTGTCCATAAAGAAACAGGACTCGATAATTTTTGCCATACTGAACAGGACGGTGGATGCGGGTGCAATTGCCTCTTTTATCTTCAATGAGTATGACCCGGAGGTAACAAGGAGGCTCAGGATAATGGACAGGTCAGCGAGGTTCCCCCTGGGGCCGTTCGTGGTGAGGAAGGCTCTTGATCCCTTGCTAAGAAAGAAGATACAGGCCATCCTTCTTGACATGGACAAGAGCAAGGTGGGCCTGGAGGCGCTTCATCATGCGGAGCTTGATCGCTTTGAGATGGTCAGTGACAATGACTACAATATCGTCCGTGACATGTACCGCAGGGCAATGCTGTTTAAACAATCAGACAATAGATAAATTGTATGGTATAATTCTTGACAAAATTCACACATTCTGGTTATAATACCGAATGCCTTCGAAAATACCGGAAAAGAAGAAGATGCAGGCTGGTAAGAAAAAATACCTCGAAATAGCAGAGTACCTCAAAAGGGATATAATAAATGGCAAGTACAAGATAGGGGAAAATATTCCCACCGTGAGAAAACTTGCCGAAATGTACAACGTGAATCCTCAGACTGCAAACAAGGCTACTGCCTATCTTACCAGCCTTGGCTACCTGAAACCCCGTCAGGGTTCCGGTTCTGTGGTTTCGGTTCCGCAGTTTGCCAACGATACAGACAGGATAGTCATGCTTGTCGACAGATCGAGAAGTAAACTGATACACCTGGAAAGCCCCTCCAATTACCACTGTAAGGATATTTACCTCTCTTTTCTCATGCAGATGAGCAACAATGAAAACCGGCCTGGTTTCATTATATATGACAAGTCAGCCTCGACCGTGGACGAAGCTCTTACCGAAGAGGTGAAGAATATAAGGGGGATCGTAGTACAGGGTTCACTGCCGGATTGTTACATCGACTACATAGCTGAGAATGATATTCCTACCGTCCTGCTAAACAGGAGATTAAAGAGGAGAGTAGGCGGGCGGTTTGGTTCTGTTGTTATTTCAGACAAGACCATAGGCAGAATGATCGATTACCTGGAGAGCCTGGGACATCACAGGATAATCTTTGCCTATTCCAAGGAACTTGAAGAGTCGGAAATTCTTGAAAAGAGGTACAGCGCAGCAGTAGTGGCAGTTGAACAGTGGAAGGCGGACATAGAGACCGAAATAAGAATATTCAAGTACCTTCCCGATTCGGCGGATTCTCTTGAAGAGCTCAAAGCGTTGATAGAAAAAGGATATTCGGCTGCCCTGGGTTACAACGATGTATCAGCCCTTGGCATGTATACCCTTCTCCACAGGATGGGTTTGAAAATCCCCTTTGATTTTTCCGTGGCAGGTTTCGATGATATCTTTGCAAGCAGGATAGCCACTCCGCCGCTTACGACGATAAGGGTGAACAGAACGGAGATGGTGGAAAGGGCATTGAGGATACTCAATCTCATTCATGAGCAGAATGCACCTCTCTATCTGGAAGAAGAGATAGAGACAGACCTTGTAATAAGAAGATCCGTCTATATGAACAGAAACAGTAAAAAGTAACAGATATAACCCTTCCGAAGAAAAAAACTATTGACAAAAAATAATTGTATGGTATTATATCCGTGATGAGAATACGATTGTACCATACATTTATTTCGACGATATGAAGATTCGGGAAGGTGCCAGTTGAAGAAGAAATTCAAGCTTGTCGATGAAAAGGCTCTCTGGTTGATGCTCGTACCGGTAATCGCATACTTCATAATCTTCAAGTACATCCCCGTTTCAGGAATCATAATTGCTTTCAAGCGCTACAGCCCTTTCAAGGGAATAGCCGCTAGTCCATGGGTGGGGTTCCTCTATTTCAAGCAGTTCTTTCATTCAGTCTACTTCGGTAGGGTTTTGAGAAACACCCTCATGATTGGCCTCCTCTCCATAGTAATAGCCTTTCCGATGCCGATAATCCTTGCACTCCTTCTTAATGGAATAAAGAACAGGATTTTCAAGAAAACAGCACAGACGATAACTCTTCTTCCCTATTTTGTCTCTTTCGTTGTTATTGCAGGAATAGCAATCAACTTTCTCTCACCTTCCACTGGAGTCATAAACGGGATAATAAAACGACTGGGAGGAGAACCAATATACTTTATGCAGCAACCCCAGTACTTCTGGTTCATCTATATAGCACTGAGGATTTTCAAGACAACAGGCTACACTGCAATTATCTACCTGGCAGCCCTCACTGCAATCGATCCTAACCTCTATGAGGCAGCGGAGTGCGACGGTGCGGGAAGGTTCCACAAGCTGATATATATAACACTTCCGGGAATTCTTCCAACCATAATCATAATGTTCCTGGTAAGGATAGGCAGCCTTATAAGTGTTTCCTTCGAAGAGGTGCTGCTGCTTCAGAATGATGTAATCCTCTCCACCGCAGAGGTAATAAGCACCTTCGTTTACAGAAGGGGCCTGATAGGGGCTGATTATTCCTATGCCACGGCTGTCGGATTATTCGAAACGGTGGTAGCTCTTTTTCTCGTAATATTTTCAAACAGGCTTGCAAGGAGATTCAAGAGTGAAGCGACGCTCTGGTAGTATCATTCCCGATGTCATTCTTTATCTCATAGTAACACTAATATGCATTGTTACAGTCTATCCCTTCATATATGTGCTTTCAGCCTCCCTCTCCGACCCGCAGGCACTCTATGAAAACAGGGTAGTATTTCTACCCGTTGCACCTTTCAGTGTCGAATCCTACAGGTTGATTCTGCGCGATTCGAGGATCTGGACTGGTTATGCAAATACTCTCTTCTACGTAACCTTCGGAACTGCAATTAACCTTATAATGTCAATTTTAGCTGCATACCCGATGTCGAGAAAAAGGTTCAGCGGGAGAAAATTTATGAACATCTTTGTTTCTGTAACGATGTTCATTTCCGCAACGGGAATGATGATTCCCCTCTACCTCGTTGTCAAATCGCTCCATCTTCTTAACACGAGACTCTCCATCTTAATAGTTTTTGCAGCCTTTCCGTTCTATGTGATAATTCTGCGCTCCTTCTTCGAAACGATTCCAGAGGAACTTTTCGAGGCTGCAAGGATAGACGGGGCTTCGGAGTTAACGATTCTCACGAGAATAGTCCTTCCATTATCAGGGGCTGCTCTTGCAACCATTGGACTCTACTACCTGACAAACAGATGGAATGGCTATTTCTGGGCAATGGTCTTTTTAAATGATGAGAAGAAATTTCCGCTTCAGGTAGTGCTCCGCCAGTTGATAGTGCTCGCATCGATGGGAGAAGAGATGGATGCCAATATAGGGAAAGCTGCTACCAATGCGGAGGCCGTAAAGTATGCAACCATCGTAGTGGCGACCCTTCCAATTGCAGTCATATATCCCTTCATACAGAAGTATTTCGTAAAGGGGGTAACGCTGGGCTCGGTGAAGGGTTAGATAGATTCCGTATCTGGTAATGTCACCGGATGTTATCCGGTTTTTTTAAAAAACCACTATTAAAGGAGAGAAAAAAATGAAAAAAGCTTTAATGCTCTTTATTCTTGTCCTTGTATCGACAGGAATGGTCTTTGCGGCCGGGCAGGGAGAAGCAAAGGCAAAGGGAGCGGTTGCACCTGTGTTAAAGATATGGGCCGTAAAGGCGGCAGAGGTGCCGGTTGATACGGAAAACCTTGCCAACTGGAAGGAGATACAGAAGGATACCGGGGTAAAGATAAACTGGCAACTGATTTCAACACAGGTGAAGGACCATAAATTCAACCTGTTAATGGCATCTGGTGAGCTTCCCGATGTGGTTGCCTACTACGAAGGGAAGGGAGGTCACTCAAGCATAAATCGTTTCGGGCAAGAGGGCGCATTCATTCCCCTGGAGGATATGATAGAGAAGTATGCCCCGAATCTCAAGAAGGTTCTTCTGGAAGATCAGAAGATAAAGGACATGATAACGGCACCGGACGGCCATATCTATTTTGTCCCCATGCTTGCTGCCATAAAGGCTGCAAGAGGATGGTATATCCGCTATGACTGGCTGGACAAGCTTGGCCTTAAAGTCCCAAAGACAACCGACGAGCTGTACAATGTTTTGGTGGCATTCAGAGACAGGGACCCCAATGGTAACGGCAAGAAGGATGAGATTCCCCTTGTTTTCAGGAGAAGGGGTGATGATGCATTTTACAACATTCAGGCCTTTGCCTATGCCTTCGATGCCGATATGGGCTGGGTTTTAAGGGGAAATACCGTTCACTACGGCCCTGCAGAGCCCCAGTACAAGGATTACCTGCAGTACATTCACAAACTCTACAGTGCGAAGCTGATAGACCAGGAGGTCCTTACAAGGCCTGGTAACCCAAGGAATGAACTTTTCGGAAAGAACCTTGCAGGCTGTATTCATGACTGGTTCGCATCGACTGCAAGCCTGAACGATACACTGAAAGATAAGATTCCGGGATTCAACCTCCGTCACATGCCGCCGCCTGTGGGAACGGCCAAAAAGCCCTATACCAGAATACAGATGAGCCGTGTGCGAAAGGACGGAGGCTGGGCCATTACCTCTGCAAACAAGCACCCCGTGGAAACTATCAAGATGATGGATTTTATCTATTCCAAAAAGGGTATCATCCTAACAAACTTCGGCGTCGAGGGAAGGGACTACACCATGGTAAACGGAGTTCCCACCTATACCGACCTGATAAAGCACAATCCGAATGGCCTTGGATTTCACGAGGCACTCGTAACGGAGGGCTGCCAGTGGAAGATAGGAATGGTACAGGATATCAACTACGAAAAGCAGTTTGCAAACAAGATTGCATTTGCCGCGAGAAAGGATTATCAGGACCACTATATAATCGATGCTTTCCCAATGCTCTCCTTTACCGAGGAGGAGACGAATGTGCTTAAAGACAAGTACAGCCAGATTCGTTCCTACGTTCTGGAGAATACGGCCAAGTTTATGGTTGGTGCGCGGCCTGTTTCGCAGTTCGACCAGTTCGTGAAGGAACTTAATGGCATGGGGCTTAAAGAGGTTACAGCAATTTATCAGAAGGCCTACGACAGAAAGTTCGGAAAGTAATTCAGGTTGATATTTGCCACCCGCACCGGGAGTGCGGGTGGTACCTTTAAACAACAATTTTAAAACAGGAATCTGATTAAAGGAGAGGGTGTTTTGGAAAAGAGGGAGTTTGTCGAGCGAATATTAAAGCGGATGACCCTGGAACAGAAAATCGGCCAGTGCATAGTGGTCGGAATGTCCGGAACGGTTATCACTAATGATCTTAGGGAGGCCATTACAAGGTATCACTGTAGCGGTATCAGGCTTTCCGGCTTCACGAGGATTTTCAGGTATTTCAGCGATGAGAAGGCAAAGGGTGAGGAGCCAAAGGATGCCGGTTACAGACCCTCCATGGAAAAGATTGCAAAGGGAGGGCTCCCGCCGTACTACACGCCGGAACAGTATGCGGCCATGCTGAACGAGTTGCGCATGCTGGCTTCGAAGAGGAGCCCGGCAATTCCGCTTCACATGATAATCGACCAGGAGGGTGATACCAGCAAGGACCTTTCCAGGGGAGGCATCGTCCAGTTTCCCTCGAACATGGGGCTTGCGGCATCGAGAGACCCCGAACTTACCTACAGGGTGGCAAGGGCAATAGGAAAACAGATAAGGGCATCCGGCATAAACATGATTCACTCACCGGTTGTGGATGTGAATATAAATCCTGCAAATCCCGAAATAGGAAGGCGGGCTTTCAGTGACAACAAGGAAGTGGTGGCAGAGCATGCGCTGGCAATGGTAAGGGGCTTTAAGGAAGAAAGGGTCATTGCCGCTGCAAAACACTTTCCCGGAAGAGGCGATTCTGCCGTGGATGCCCACCATGCATGTCCCGTGCTGGAGGCAAGTGCGGAGAGAATCAGAGATGTGGAGCTCTATCCATACAGGAAACTGATAGAGGGAGGCATAGATGCAATCATGATTGCTCACACCCTGTATCCAACCCTGGATGACAAGATTTCCACCGTTTCCAAAAGGATAGTAACGGATCTCCTTCGAAGGGAACTTGGCTTTGAGGGGCTCATTACGACGGACAGTATGACTATGGGTGCCCTGATAGACAGGTACGGCGTCGGGGAGGCCTGTGCAAGGGCACTTCAGGCGGGAGCCGATACCATTCTGATGAAGGCCGAGAACAGGTGGCGCGGCGAGATGTTCTACACGGTAGAGAAGTGGGTGAGGGAAGGAAGAATCACAGAGGATGAACTCGATGAAAAGGTAAGAAGGATATTGAGCATAAAGTATGACTACGGGTTGTTCGATGATTTCGGTTTCGTAGATGCAGAGGACGCTGCAAAGCCCTACAGGGAGCGGGAGATAGTAGAGCTTTCAAGGGTTGCTGCAAGGAAGGCGACGATACTGGTTAAGGATGAACTTGGAGCCATTCCCCTCGACAGAAAAAAGAAGACCCTCCTTATAAATCAACTGAATACGATAAAGAGCCCGAATGATATCTATGACCATCCTGCTCTCTTTTCACAGCTCATGGAATCGGAATGGAGGGAGCTTCAGACCTACGAGGTTGATTTCGGCTTCAACGAGGATGATGAGAGGGGAGTGCTCGAGTATGTGGAAAAGGGAGACTATGAATTAATTATCTGTACCAGTTTCTACGACCGCTCCAAGAAGCCGCACCGATTTGTGAAGGAGTTGATCAAGAGAGGTTACCCGGTTCTCCTTATTACCAATACACCCTACTGTATAAAGGAAACGGGAGGGCTGATACCCGAGGCAAAAAGCATTCTCTTAAGCATGAACCTGACACCTGAAGGTTTAAGGACGATGAAGGAGGTTCTCTTTGGAAGGATAGAGCCTGAGGGAAGCTGGCCCCTTGAAAACTACAATCCCTTCGGGTTGTAAGAATAAAGGCGGTTGGCGTAAAGGATGTAAGATTAAAGGCTGTAAGTATAAAGGACGGAGGCATTGACAAAGTGAAGAGGGTAGAGTTTGAAACACCGCTGGATTATTCAAAATCGAGGCTTACAGGTATCACGAGGGAGCATTGGCTGGAGGCTTTCTATGCCCTGGAGAAAGGTATAATGGACAACGCCTCACCGCTCTCGGCAAGGCAGAGGATACCTGGCCCGAGAAGTCACCACGGGCTTCTGGCTGATGAGCTGGAAGGTTTTACCCGTTCATTCATAATGGCAGGCCCCTGGCTCTCGGGAAGCAGCGACGGTGCCTTTGAGATAGAAGGTAAGAGGTATGATGTTGCGGATTTTTACAGAAGGGGAATACTGTCGGGAACTGACCCTAAAAGCCCCGAGTACTGGGGGGATGTAACAGACTATGCCCAGCACCTGGTAGAGATGGCATCCCTCGCATTCTCCCTCTACCTGTCAAAAAACCTTATCTGGGATTCCTTCAGTGAGAAAGAGAAAAGACAGGTGGCAGATTACCTTTACAGCTGCACCCGGGTAAAGTATCACAGGAACAACTGGCTCCTCTTTAACGTGGTAACTAATACCGTATTGAAGAAACTCGACATGAGGTATTCGCAGGAGCAGATCGACGAGAATATCAATTTCTGTGATTCCATGTACCTAGGTGGTGGCTGGTACCGGGACGGAGATGTAAATAGGATCGACTACTACAATGCCTGGGCATTTCACTACTACTATCTCATATGGGCAATGCTGGACGGAGATTCGAAGCCCGAGGTAGCTGCCAAACATCGAGAGAGGATAAATGATTTTTTCGGGAGCTTTATCTACTTCGTTTCCGGTGATGGCTCTGTTCCAGTTTTCGGAAGGTCGATGATATACAGGTTTGCATACCTTTCCCCCTTTGTCCTTGCATGGAAACTAGGTTACCTTGATGCAAAGCCCGGGCTTGTAAGGAACCTGTGCAACAGCACTTTCAAGTTCTTCTTTTCAAAGGAGATTCTGACAGAGGAGAATTTTCTGGGAATGGGGTTCACAAGACCCTGTGCGGAGATGCTTGAACATTACTCCTGCGGAGGCTCCCCCTACTGGGCGTGCAAGGCCTTTAATATTTTCCTTATTCATCCTGATGATCCCTTCTGGCAGGAAGGCGAGGAGGAACTCCCCATCGAGAAGGGTAGCTATCACAGGGCTCTCAAAGAAGCTGGTCTTATTCTCGTCGGAAACAGGGAGAGCGGCCATGTCCAGCTTGTAAACCAGAAGTCGAGGCACGACAATCCCGATTACAATGCAAAGTACACGAAATTTGCATACTCATCGATATTCAGTTACGAGGCAAGGAAAATCTACGGTAACTACAACTGCGACAATGTGCTTCAGTTTTCAGCCGATGGAATAAATTTCAGGCAGAGGTGGAAGATGGAAACCCTCTTTGTCGAGGACACCTTTTCGGCCTCCCGTTACCCGATGCACGAGTTGGACGAGCAGGGAAGCATAACGACGTATATCGTAATAAAGGATGATTTTCTCGTGAATGTCCACTATGTAGAACCGAGCATGAACCTCGTTTACAGGGAGGGAGGATACGCTCTCGGTTACGATTCGGGAAACCCTGAGATCTATTCGATTCCGGGTGCCGAGATGGCAAGAATCAACAACAGGATTTCCTTTATCAGGAACCTTCATGGCTATAACAGGCAGTACAGTGCGGCTCCCTTTGCAAATGATGTTTCAGGCTCCAACATGCGCTACAGGTTCAGTGTAGTGCCGGTGCTTGGTTACGAGGATAGAGGCTCCCGCCCGGGAGAACCGGCGGAGGAAAACCTGCAGAAATCGGGTTTGATACTTGCCTCCATGGTTTATGGTAAGATAGGAAGCGAAACCGTAAGGCAGCTCTATGGGCTTGTAAAGGCTTTTAGCGTGGAGGGCCGTAAGGTGAGGATTGGTTTCTACGACGGAGAGGAAGTGTTTTTGCAGGTAGGGGTACCGGAGGAGGTGAGGCTCGATATCAGGGGAAGGAGCTATTCGGGAAGGCTGGTGATCGTAAGGGTTTCTTCCGATGGGAAGGACCTCTTGGTGGTAGAAGATTAGGAGACGGCTGCATTCGAGCTTATGATATGCTTGTAAAGCCGGAAACTATCAAAACCTGGGCAAGTACGTAGCTCGAATCCTTGAAGATGCTTTTTAGGATTGTTGTTAACCTTGTGTGGCTATTAGCCCCGGAACTTGCTTTAGCGGTTCGGACAGCACGAAACTTGTCCATGGCCAGGGCTGTGTCTGAGGTAATGAAAAGAATGGAACCTATGAGTGGAAGAAGTGACCTGGGGTCCTTGATGTACAGAAAACGCAGGAGGCTTGAAAGGCTCATAATCAGGATGGCAGACATGTATATTGCAGTTGGTATTTTCATGGAACCCAGGCCGGGATACAGAGCTCTGTATATCAAAAGACCTGTAATCACATAGGGAGATACGAAGAATAACAGGGATGGGCTCAGTTTATCGATAAATGCAGGAGTAGAGAGGAAACCATAGGTATAGGCAATATGGCCAAGGAGAAAAGAGACGAGGCCTGCCATGAAAAATGTTTTTTTATCTCCTTTTAATAGAAGGGTGTCTCCGAGAAATCCGAAGAGGAGGGCTGCTATTATAAAGTGGTGTGCTCTTTCTGCAATGAGAAGGTATAGAATTAACAGAAGGGGCATCATGAGTGGCTTCGAGATATAGAGTAACATTTGCGGAAATTTTGTTACCCTTTTACCCGTTTTTATTTGAACAGCCTGAATTGCTGAAGCTGTAAGATATCCCAATGCAGAGGCGATGAAAAGCAGAAGAATCAATATTCTCGCGTAATTCATAATACCTCCGACAATAATGTTCAGTAATGCATGAGTGCAACGGAAAGGGCAGCATAATCGCCGAGGTTTTCACCTAACCGGGAAGGCACAATGCTGCAAACATTTCTCGATAGTTCCAACGCCTCTTCAGCGATGACCCTTTCAGCTTCCTCCTGCATGAACCTGCCGCATCTGTTGAAGATACTCCCTATAATGATTCTTTCAGGGTTTAGTATGTCTATCAGTATCGACAGTCCCTTACCGAGGTATTTACCGCTTTCCCTGAGTATGCCTACAGCAACCTCATCACCTGAAGCTGCAGCTTCGCATACATCCTTTGCGGTAATTTTTTCAGCCGCCTCGAGGCTGCTGCAGAAACCTACCTTTTGTCCGTTTTCAAGTAGCCGGGTAACAGTTGTTCTTGCAAGGTTGGCAATGCCCGTTCCGCTGCAAAAGCCTTCGAAGGAACCGGGCTTTCCGTATCCCATGGGTCCGTCCCGTTCCAGCCGGATATGCCCCACCTCACCTGCCAGGTCGTTTGTCCCGGAGTACAGGCGCCCGTCGAGAATAAGGCCCGCCCCGATACCGGTTCCGAAGGTGAGAAAGATGATGTTTTTAAAGCCTCTTCCGGCGCCATAGTGCCACTCGGCAAGTGCACCTGCATTTGCATCGTTCTGGAGAAAGGTTTCCACTTCCAGCCTGCTTTCCACTATCTTGATAATGGGTACATTGTGCCAGCGGGGAAGGTTGGGTGGTGAAATAATAACCCCGCTTTTGCTGTCAAGGGGCCCTCCGCAGCTGATTCCAACTGCATCTAGGTCGAGAATGGATATGTCATTTTCAGAGAGAAGCGAGGCCGAAGAATCGAGTATTTTGTTTATGAATTCGAGCGGGTCAGCTTGATGATCAGTTATAAATACCTTTTTATCAACAATTTTTGGTGGAGTAGAAGTATCCTTCGTACCTGCCATGTCACCGATTACAAGAGCGGTCTTTGTACCACCTATATCAATTCCCAACAGGTATCTTCCCGGCATAGCTTAGAGGTTATACCTTGAGGTTAAGAGATGTCAATGTTGTTTTTGCTTCCTCTGTAATAGCTATATAACGCAATGATATATTAAACATGATTCTATGAATTGATATTTTTTACCCATAGTCTATAATTTGAGTGGGGAGCTGAACAGGCCTTATGAGAGCTGAAAGTCCCGAAGAAACGATTTTTCTCTCGATCCTTGCCGAACTCAGAGAGGAGAAATGGAAGCTGCTGGATGAAAGGGTGTTCATCGGAAAGATATGTAAGTCTCTTTTAGATAAAGGTCGCTTCTGTGGTGTAGCAGTTACGCTTTTTGATGAAGAGGGAAACGTAAGGGTGCGGGCATCGGCGGGTGATATTGGAGATGCCTTTGGAAACAATAATCAACCGGTGCCGGAAGGTCTTGAGAATTTCGAAATTAGGGACCAGGGATTTCTCATCGTAAAGTTCGATGAAAAGAGAGGAATGTCTGACATACTCAAGGTAGCGTTGAGGGAACTTGCTTTCATAATAGCTTTGATACTTGAAAATAAGAGGGCAGAAGAGCAATTTCGACTAGTTATCAATACACATCCGGATCCCGTAACAATCAGCAGGCTGGATGACGGGCGCTATGTTTACGTGAATGAAGCCTTCTCGGAAATAACAGGTTATTCGGCAAACGAGGTTATAGGCAAGAGCGCCTTGGATATCGGCATATGGTTCGACAGGAAGGATAGAAAAAGATTCACCGATATGTTGAGGGAGAAGGGAAGGGTAATAAACTTCGAAACACGCTTTAGAATTAAGAACGGGCGAATTCTTACCAGCCTGATTTCTGCAAGTAGATTCATGCTGAAAGGTGTCCCCCATATGGCTGCAATAACAAGAAATATCGAAGCGATCAAGAAGCTGGAGAGAGAGAAGGAAAATGCACTTGAGTCTTTGAGAGATGTTTTCGAGAGGATAACCGATGGAGTGATTGCTCTGGACAAAAACTGGCATTTTACGTATCTAAACAGACGTGCAGCCAGGCTACTGGATCGTGAAAAACCTGAAGAGCTTTTGGGAAAGAATATCTGGAGAGAATATCCTGAAGCTGTAGGGCAACCCTTCTACAAAGCTTACCACAGGGCGATGGAGACTCAGCAACCGGTATTCCTGCAGGATTACTATGAACCTTGGAAGAGGTGGTTTGAAAACAGAATATACCCATCACCGGATGGACTTACCATATATTTTACCGATGTAACCGAAAAGAAGCAGAATGAGATCAGGTTGAATGAGAGTGAAAAACGATACCGTTACCTGTTTGAAAACTCTCCTGTGGCCCTCTACGAAGGGGATATCAGCAATATGAGGAGATACCTGAAAGAAGTTTTGCCTTCGAAAATGAGGAGGGCAGGGAGAGAGGCCGTTTCCAGGTACCTCGAGGAGCATCCCGAAGTAGTAAAAGAATGTGTAAAGCGGGTAAAAATTGTAGGCATAAACAGGGAAGGTGCCAGGCTTTACAATCTGTCAACCGAAACAGAGTTTCTTTCCAATCTTGAGAGGTTGTATTCCCTGAATTCAAACAGGCTTTTAAGAAAACTCATATTGATGGCTGCAATCGATGAATCCGAGTACGAAGGTGAAACAGAAATAAAGACGCATGACGGTAGAGCAAAGAGTATCTATATAAGAATATTAGGATATGCCAGGGAAACCGGAGAAGAGAGAAAATCCTATGCCATCATTGCAGCCACTGATATTACTGGTCTCAAGAAGGTTGAAAGCTTGTTGAACCGAAAGGTGAAGGAGCTGACCGTATTGAATCGACTGGCAGAGGTTTCAATGGAGGTGGGTAACCCGAAAGAATACGGAGACAGGGTAACCAGGATGGTAGAGGAAGCGGTAAATCCCGATGTAGTCCTGTTCTATCTTGTTGAGGGTGAAAGATTGAAGCTGCTTTCAAGTGTAAAGGGCAAAGCAGTCGCATATCTTTCAGAGAATATAGACCTTAGGGTCGGCCTCTGCCTTTGCGGACTTGTGGCTGAATATCGTAAAGCAATCTATTCCTCTGATATATGGAAGGATAAACGCTGCAAGTTGAATGAGTGCAGGGATGCCGGAATAACCTCCTATGCGGGATTTCCTCTTATGGGAAAGGGAGGGGTAGGTGGGGTGCTGGCAATAGGTTCCGTGGCAAAGAGGGATTTCAAGGATGAAGGTGAGTTCCTTGAAACCATAGCAGGTGAGGTATCCATTGGACTTCAGAATATTGATCTCTTGAATCAGCTTAAGAAGAGTGAAGCGGCACTTGAAAGGGAAGTGGAAGTGCGGACCAGTGAATTGGTAAAAGCCAATAAGGAACTGGAAGCCTTCTCCTATTCCGTTTCACACGACCTCAGGGCACCATTACGAGCGGTGGATGGTTTTTCACAGATACTGTACGAAGAGTACTCTTCCAGACTGGATGACGAAGCACGAAGAATCATTGGAATAATACGGAAGAACACGGAAAAAATGGGGCAGTTGATAGATGATCTTCTGGCCTTTTCAAGAATTGGAAGAAAATCTATCAAACCTGCTGAAATAGATATGTCAGGCCTGGTAAGATCCATATTCGATGAATTGACAACCAGGGATGACAGGGAGAGAATAGAATTCACAGTGGAAGATTTGCCCCGGGCTTTTGCCGATCCCTCCCTGATACGACAGGTAATATCCAATTTGATATCCAATGCCATAAAGTTCACTTCGAAGAATGAGAATCCTTCCATCAGGGTAGGATACCGGAGAAACCATGAAAGGCTCGTCTATTTTGTAAGGGACAATGGAATCGGTTTCGACATGAAATATTCGAATAAACTATTTCAGATTTTCAACCGGCTCCATTCTGAGGATGAATATGAAGGAACAGGTGTTGGATTGTCTATTGTCAAGCGAATAATAGAAAAGCATGGAGGCGAGGTATGGGCGGAGGGAACAAAGAATGAAGGTGCAACTTTCTATTTTTCTTTTCCACTTAGCGAGGAAGACAGGAAAAGAGGAGTTTCAAAATGAAAGGAGAAGCGGTAGATATTCTGTTGATAGAGGATAACAGTGCTGATGTGGAACTAACGCTGAGGACTTTCAAGAAGAACAATATTGCCAATAGGGTTGTCGTAATAAGAGACGGAGAGGAAGCGTTGGATTACCTGTTCATGCGAAATAGCTTTGAGGAAAGGGAGGAAGGCAGACCTAAATTGATTCTTCTCGACTTGAAACTGCCCAAGGTCAGTGGTTTGGAAATATTGAAAGCTATCAAGAGTGACGAGAAATTGAGAGTGATTCCCACGGTTGTCCTTACATCATCACGGGAGGAGAATGATTTAATAGAGAGTTACAACCTTGGGGCAAACAGTTACATAGTCAAGCCTGTCGATTTTAACGGTTTCCAGGAAGCTGTAAAGAATCTCGGGTTGTACTGGCTACTGTTAAACAGGGCTCCTGAAAGAGACATATAAAAGGTTGGATTTGAATCATGAGAAAGGTAAAGATAGTTATTGTCGAGGATCTCTCCTCTGACATTGAACTTATAGAAAGGAAGCTTGAAAGCCTGGAAACCCAATGTGAGGTGAGGGTTGTAGCGGATGAAGTAAATCTTTGTAAGGTCATAAAGACATTCAAGCCGGATATAGTTTTGTCAGATTACAAGTTGCCAGGATTCTCGGGGATGGAAGCCCTGAAAATCGTGAAGGAGGCAGATGAAGACATTGCCTTTATAATCGTAACAGGGTCTATGAATGAAATGACTGCCGTGGAATGTTTGAAGGCGGGAGCGTGGGACTATGTAATAAAGGAAAAACTTGAAAAACTGGTGCCTGCGATAGAATCTGCCTTGAAAAACAGAAAATTACTAAAGAAGAGTAAGGCATCATTGGCCGCTTTGAGGGAAAGTGAAAATCGTTTTCATACTCTCATTGAACAATCAAACGACGCAATATACCTCTTGTACAACGGGAGGTTTGAAATCATAAACAACCGATTTACCGAAATGTTTGGTTACACGCTGAAAGAATGCAATAAGCCCGATTTCAATTTTATGACACTCGTTGCTCCGGAGAGCAGGCAGATGATTATAGAGAGGGAAGAGGCGCTAAAAAGAGGAGAAAGCGTACCTAAACTGTACGAGTTCACGGCACTGACAAAATGGGGCAGGCGTATAATTTGCGAAGCAAGCGTTGCACACTTCAATTACAAGGAAGGTATTGCTACACAGGGAATAATTCGTGATATAACGAGTCGTAAACGGGCAGAACAGCAGATACGTATACTTTCCAAAGCGGTGGAACAGAACCCGGCTTCCATTGTAATCACGGGTACCGATGCGGAGATAGAATACGTCAATTCCACCTTCACAAAGATAACAGGCTATCCTTTCGAAGAAGTCGTGGGTAAGAATCCACGTATCCTGCAGTCGGGCCAGACGCCGAGAGAACGTTATGACGAACTTTGGGAAACAATAACATCCGGTAAAGTCTGGGAGGGTGAGTTCATAAACAGGAAGAAGGATGGAAGCATATTCTATGAAAAGGCATGGATAAGTCCTATTTTCGATGAGCAAGGTAAAATATCACATTATCTCGGTGTTAAAGAAGATATAACGGAGAAACGTCAGCTCCAGGAACAGTTTCTTCAGTCTCAGAAGATGGAGGCAATTGGGCAGCTTGCCGGTGGGATCGCACATGATTTCAACAATCTCCTTACCGTGATAAATGGCTATGTCGAGGTGATTATTAGTTCAATAGACAGAAACAGTCCCTTTTTCGAGGACCTCTACGAGATAAAACATGCAGGTGAAAAGGCTGCTTCCCTTACCAGGCAGTTGCTGGCATTCAGCAGAAAGCAGATAATGAAACCCCGTGTCTTCAACTTGAACAATCTCCTTAAAGGCCTCGAGAAGATGCTTGGACGACTTATCGGAGAACACATCAATCTTATAACTGTCTATGATAGAGAGCTCAAACCTGTAAAGGCTGATCCGGGACAGTTGGAACAGGTTGTATTGAATCTTGCCGTGAATGCCCGTGATGCAATGCCGGAAGGGGGAAGATTGAGTATAGAGACACGGAATGTGCGGGTAGATGAGGAATATGCAAGGCTACATAGGGGTATGCGGGGCGGGGAATATGTACTACTGAGTATAAGTGATACTGGAATTGGAATGGATGAATATACGAGGGAGCACATTTTTGAACCCTTTTTCACAACCAAGGGAAAAGGCAAGGGGACAGGACTGGGGCTTTCAACGGTGTACGGGATTGTAAGGCAGAGCGGTGGGTTTGTCTGGGTTTACAGCGAACCGGGTATGGGAACTGAAATAAAGGTTTATCTCCCTGCCGCAAGAGAGGAGGAGGCAAGAAGGATCGAAAAGGAAGCAGAAAAGAAAACTCTTACAGGTAGCGAAACGATAATAGTGGCAGAGGATGAAGAGATAGTAAGGGAGTTTATTGTTTCGGTTTTGAAAAATTATGGTTATACCGTTCTTGTGGCAAAAAACAAGAATGAAGCTCTGGAAATAGCCCTCTCCCATGAGGGAGGGTTGGATTTACTGTTGAGTGATGTCGTGATGCCGGGAGGAACCGGGGTGGAACTGGCAAATGATCTTAGGAAAAAGCACCCTGAATTGAAAGTGCTTCTTATGTCGGGCTATTCGGATGAGGCTTTCGGAGAAAGGGGACTTTCAGAATTTGGAGGGAATTTCATTCAAAAGCCATTTTCCATAGAGGAGCTTGCCGAAAAGGTGAGAAACACATTAGACAGCAGTTGAGCCTTGGGTAAAGCAAAGCTGAATTGTGAAATGCAAGGGTAATTCATGACAGGATGATGTCCTGAGCTATTTGTTTTGCTACAGTACCAAAACTGTTTGTGTTGAGTATGATCATGTCAGCATTAAATTTTTCCAGCTTCCTTGTCAGATTGTACTTGTCATAGAGGTCATTCAGGGCCCTAAGAATAAGGTTGTATTTTTCTTCCAGTACCTGATACCTCTTTATCATTGTTAAAAAGCGTTTCATTAGCTTCTCTACTATGTCGTAGTATTCCTGCAGATTCTCGAACTCTCTTTTAGACATCCACATAAGATACCTCCTTCAGAAAACTTAAAAAAGATCCTACTGCATATCGGTTCTTTCGTTAAACTATCATACAATAATTGTACCACCCACTGTTGTTCCTTTTCACCGGGAATATGGGCTTCTGTTGAGTAACTTTTGTTACATGTTGCGTAACTGCGGTTACGGAATAGGCAAAGGAATGTTTCCCGGTACATCTTTAAAAGGTCTTAAGCCTCTGGCATTTCTTTTGCTAGATATAATAAGAGGATAGGAGAGATGAGAATACAGTTGTTCATCGCTGTTTCTTGACCTGGATTGTAAATGAAAATATGATTTTTATTGTGGAAGGAACTGTCTTGTTATTGGCTTGTCTGACCACGGGAGGTTTGAAGTATGAAGGTACTTTTCAGTTTCGTAGGAAACAGGGACCCTTATATCGAAAACTCAGAGGAGTACGGGCCGCTTCTTTCCCTACTCGATAAACGGGAGTTTTCCAGGGTCTACCTCTTTTGCACGGGGCCTGAATACATAGAACGTGCCCGCAGTATCGAGACAATAAAAAAGGAAGAGGGCTCGGGAATCAATTTCAAGTTCGTCAGCATGGAACTGGAATCTCCGGTGGATTACGAGGAGATTTTCGGCAAGCTAAAGGCTTCCGTGGATGAAATTATAAAGCTCATTTCGCATGAGAAGCCGGAGATAAGTATACTTTTGGATCCCGGGACGCCACAAATGCAGACTGTGTGGTTTATACTTGTGAAGGGAGGTTACCTCGATGCGAAACTTCTCCAGGGGGTTCCTCCGAAATTTGCAGGTGGTGCATACATGGTAAGGGAGATTGTCCTGGACGACAGTGCCATGCCGGGAATAAAGGTCGTTTTCGAGGAAGAAGGAAAGGATGAGGAGAGGAAGGACAGGGGGAAATCTGCAAAGCGTACAGGGAAATGGCTCGTATCGGAATCAGAACTGGAAATTATAGGGAGTTCACCGGATTTCAAGGATGTTCTTGAAAAGGCAGGAAAATTTGCCGGGTATGAAATATCAATACTGATTCAGGGAGAAACGGGTAGCGGCAAAGGTCTTATTGCAAGGTACATTCATGAGAAGAGCAGGCGCAAAGGAGGGCCCTTCATTACCGTCGACTGTGCAGCGATCTCTGAGTCGCTCGTGGAGAGCGAGCTCTTCGGTCACAAAAAGGGGGCATTTACCGGCGCCGAATCTGACAGGCTGGGACAGTTCCGGGCAGCCGATGGCGGAACGATTTTCCTGGACGAGATAGGCGAGCTTCCCCTGAGGCTTCAGCCAAAACTTTTAAGGGTACTAGATGACAAGCGCTTTCTTCCGATGGGTTCGGACAGGGAGGTCGTAGTGGATGTAAGGATACTTGCCGCAACGAACAGAAATCTCGAGAAACTCGTTGAAGAGGGCAGGTTCAGGAGGGACCTCTATGAGAGACTCAACGAGGTGTCCATTCATGTTCCACCTTTGAGAGAGAGAAAGGAGGACATACCTGAACTCGTGAGGTTCTTCCTGGAGAAGTGGAATAGGAAGTACAACGAGAAGAAGGGGCTTTCAGAGGAGACAATCCGATACCTGATGGATTATCCCTGGCCGGGAAACATTCGCGAACTTTCCAATACTATCTCCCACCTCTGTGCTGCAGGGAAGTCTGAAAAAATAGGGCCGGAATTTCTTCCTCCGAAACTACTTGCATATTTCTATGCACCAAAGGGATTGAATTCCTTAGATGTGAATATCCCGGATGATGGCCTTAACCTCAATGCACTTCTCTATCAAATGGAGAAGGAGTACTACGAGAAGGCTCTTCGGAAGGCCAGGGGAAACAGGGAAAAGGCTGCGAGGCTCCTCGGTATAAATCCACCGGCATTTCGCAAGGCCCTCCGTGAACGGTTTGATATAAAATTTGAAGCGGGAGGAGATTGAAAGCCTCCCGCTGTCTTTCTCTGGGTAGATTATAGTGATTCGATAACAATCATTGTTTTGTCATCGATATACTGTTCTGGGCCATGCTGTCCCTTATTATAAAACGCGTGCCTAACCCGTAATGTGCAACAGTTGTTATGCGCGGGTTGGAACCGGAGGGATCATCCCATTCTGTAACAGTGTCGGGGAACACCTCCATCGGTACCCGTACTTGGAAGAGCATCTCGTCGTTGGGACTGGGGGCTCCTGCATAGGTGTAGTTCAAGTCTTCCATGTTCACCATGTATGTTACCCCGTCCCAGCCTGCCGGCCATCCGCCTGCCGGGGGATTGTTTCTGATTTCATCCTCATTAAAATAGGCTATCTGATGGTCTGCAGCCTCAAAGGCTATTTTGAGTTCGAATGTCCCACCGGTGGTTATCGGGTTTCCGTTTTCATCCTTTGGAGGGGCCATTATGAATACAAATTCACTTTCAGCACCGTTGAAGTTTATATCAGTGGCAATGGTAGGGTCATACACAACCATATCGTCCGGGTCAGAGCTTACCGGGTTACTGGTGAAACGGTAGCTCGAGGGGTAATTGAAAACATAGTTTAGCATTCTCGAGAGCACGGTATAGGTTGCATTCGGATCGTCGGGATAATCACCCTGCCAGACCTTTATTACAAAGGAATCGCCTGCCTTAAAGAAGGATGTCGAGCCAGTGGGAAGCATCAGATTTGCCCCAAATCCACCGGAATCGCCTGTAGGTGTTAAAGTGTAACCCTGGTCTTTCCAGTTATAGGGGTTATCAGCCGGCCCTGCAAGAAGTGTAGGAAGGTATGACGGGCCCGGTTGTTCCATAACTTCCACTTTTACTATGGGCTTTGTCAGTGCATTAGGATCGGTTGGTTCTACGAGTATATCCAGCCTGAGGTCCCTCACAAGTGCAGCCTGCTTCTGGGAGTCCGTGGTGTTGTAATAATCTAGATAATCTGCAGATTCGATATCGAGAAGCTGTCCAATACTTACGTGGAAAAGGGAGTCTCCGCTTGCATTGGCTTCCGTATCGGTATCGAAATCGTCTGCTATCCCGTCTCCGTCATCGTCTGCATCGAGAACATCGACTAGGCCGTCACCATCTTTATCTGCTTTGTTTGTAGTTGTAGCTGTAGTTACATCATCCGAGCCTTTCCCAAGCGAATCGAGGCCTACAGGAACTCCGGAACTGTCCGTTCGTGCCGTTATGCTGTTGTCAGTTATGTTACTAACATCATTTTCCGGCGTTATCGGGGCTGTTGTCGGATCCTGTGGGATATCGATTTTCCCAAGGTCGACTCCGGTGCCCGAGGAAGCCTTTATTCCTGTTAATGCTTCACCCGTGCCAGCCTGACCATATGTAACTGTACCGACGGTTTGTCCGTCTTCACCAACTATACTTACAATATAGGTGCTTTCACCGGTACCTCTGGTACCGATTCCCTTACTGAATGTATTGGTTTTGAGGTCCACTGAGAAAGCTCCATTTGCATCCGTAAAGCCGTGGAAAGTATTTCCTGTGATAGTGTCGACCGCAACGACCATGTATTTACCCGCAAGCTGGTTGCCGGCCCTGAGAAGCGTACCTATTATTGTGCCAGTAGTGTCCAGCACTTCATTGGTATTAAGTTGACATGAGAAGAATAGAACTATAAGTACCAATAAGATTGCAAGATGGGAATTTTTCAGAGAGAATTACATGATACGAGAAAGAAAAAGTAAATAATCTAATAGATTGAAAAATAAAAGCTGGAGCTGTATAATACAATTGTAATATATTATACTACGATATAAAAACGAGGTGATTTTTGAAAAGGTTCTACGTTATTCTGTTCGCTGTTATGATATCCTTCCCTCTTTTTTCAGAGGCTGCCAAACCGAGGGTCGGCGTTCTTGATTTCAGGGCAAACAATATTTCAAGGAGTGATGCTGATGCAATAAACGATGTGTTTGTCTCTGAGCTGGTAACTGCAGGTTACTACGATGTCGTTGACAGGAAAAATATACAGACTCTTTTGAAAGAGATGGAGTTTCAATTGGGTGAGCAAGCGGATTCCGAGTATGCCGTAAAGGTAGGGAAGATACTCTCACTTCAGTATGTCATGTACGGTTCTGTGAGCAAGCTGGGGAGAAGCTATATATTGACAGTGTATCTGATAAATGTAGAGACGGCAAAAATTATCGATTCGGCACAAAAAAAATTCTACACGATAGAGCAGAGCTACAGTGCGGTTAAGGAAGTGATATCGAAACTTGGAGGTGGAAAATCCGGCAGGGAAGACGGAAAGAGTGATTTTGGCGGGGCAAATACTGCAATTGCAAAAAAAACTTCCGGCCGGAAGCTGCTTGACCGAGTTAAAGGCAAAATCTCCATCGAAGTCGGCGGAGGCGGAGTGGTCGGTGGCTACGAGAGCGGGCTGGAGATAGAATCTGTCGGGAGTTACATGTTCACTGACAGGTGGGGAGCCGGCCTGGGAGTGATGCTTGGTATCGGTGAGTTTGGCCTCCACTTCGGTATGAATTTCAATGTTTACTATCGTTTTACCGATTTCTTAAGAATGAGCCTTGGTCTCAGGGGCTTTCCGAATTATACGAACTCATTCGGAGGTCCCTCTGTTGGAGTGTACTTTGGAAAAATGTATGGACGTATCAGCATGGATATTGTGGATGCAATAGGCCTAGGTCTCGATTTTGGTTATAGATTCGATTTGTAGATTCAATTCCACGGATGTGATCACCTGTATTTGATCTCTATTATCCGTCTATATTATAATTTATAATTTTTAAAATAAAAACAGTATAGACAATAAGCTCAAAATGATTGAATATATAACCAGGAGGAGTTGAGTTTAATGGATACCAAAGGCTATGCTGTGGGTGAAGTAATCTTTGATGGAGAAAACCACAAGGTCGTCTGGCTGGGATGGGATACCGATGACAGTGGCGGGGCCGTACAGACGAATCAGTACCTTATAATACATGGTAGTGATGGTTTTCTTCTCGACCCGGGTGGTGTGCATCTCTTTTCCAGGGTCGTATCCGTTATTTCACGTTACATAGATCTGGACAGGATACGAGAGATACTATTCTCTCACCAGGACCCCGATGTGTCTTCCGGAATCGCCCTGTGGCTGGGAATAACAGAGGCAACTATCAGGCTATCATCCCTCTGGCTGAGATTTGTGCCCCATTTTGGGCTTGTCCAGCTTAGCAGGATAACGGAGGTACCGGACAGAGGAGAGGCACTTTCCCTTGGTGGTGAGGGAGAAATCAGGATGATACCTGCTCACTTCCTTCATTCACCCGGCAACTTCAGTTATTACGATACGATATCCGGTATTCTCTTCTCCGGTGACATTGGGGCTGCGGTTTTTCCAACAGGTAGTGAGTATCTCTATGTGGAAGATTTCGACAAACACTTGGGGTACATGGAGGGATTTCACAGAAGGTACATGGCTTCGAACAAAGTGTGTGCAAATTGGGTAAAAAGGGTGAGGGCGGAAAGAATCAATATGATTGCTCCGCAGCACGGGGCAATATTTCCGGAGAATCAGGTAAACAGGTTCCTGGACTGGTTTTCCGACCTTCAATGCGGAAGTGATATCATTGAAACCATAAATGAGAGCTGAGATATGGACGAGTTTTCAAATTATTCCAAGGCAATTTCGAAATTTGTAATAGGTTACAACAAGTCCGTTGTACTGCACTCAATTACTCTGAAGGCGCTCGGAATTATCTCGGGTAATATCGATGTGGTTAAAAAATCGATCGAGACCATTGTTTCGGCCTTCGAGGAAATAAGGGCAACTTCGGAAAGTTCAACAAGCAATGTGAATGACATCGATGAGCGCATGAGAGAAATTGTAAGAGAGAATGCGGAGCTCAATGAAAACCTTATCAAGAGAGCGGATGAGATAACGAAGGCGGGAAAGGATGTTGCAAGGCTCGTAGATGTTTTCAATATGCTGGTAGAGAATGCGAAGAATATTTACGGGATGAGTGCGGCAATTCAGGATGTTTCGGACAGGACAAACATCCTGGCGATAAATGCTTCCATCGAGGCTGCCAGGGCGGGCGAGAAGGGTAAAGGTTTCAGAATTATTGCCAACGAGGTCCGTAATCTTGCACTGCAGACGAGGGATTTCGCGAAGGAGATCGAGAAGACTGTCGATGGATTCAGCAAGATGATAGGTGAGGTTTCCGCTTCAATTCATGATTTTCAGAGACTGATACTTTCCTTTGAGAAAGATATCACCAATATGAAGAATTCCTTTGCCAATACGGAAGAGGGCGCACGGGGAGTTGGTGATTCGATAACAATGATTTCCCAGGCTATAAACGAGCAGACAATTGCGCTGAATGACGGGTTAAAATCGCTCAGTGAGATTTACAACTCTATACAGGATACCGACATCGTTGCAAAATCGCTGGGTAAGACATACCTTGCCCTGAGCGATCTGTTGAACAGAAAGGCATAAATTGGGATTCATAAGAAAACACATTTATAAATTTTACCTGTCAGATCTTGCACGGATAATGGAGAATGAGAATTAACCTTTAACACTTCCCATTGTAAGACCGGAAACAATAAAGCGCTGAAATATAAGAACTAGTATAAATGGAGGCAGGCATGCCATAACACCTGCTGCTGAGATTTGTGTGAAATCGTGAATATACTGGCTTCCCAATTCGGCTATGAAAAGGGGGAGTGTCACGGCGTTTTCTGTTCTGGTGAATATGAGGGCTAATATAAATTCATCCCATGCAAGAAGAAATGCAAGTACCCCGGTTGCAACCAGGCCATTTGAGGACAGCGGCATCACTATCTTGAAGACCGTTTGCAAACGTGTAAGGCCATCAATCCTTGCGGCATCTTCGAGTTCTTCAGGCATTGTAAGATAAAAGCCCCTCATTATCCAAATTACAAAACCAAGAGTAAAAGATGTGTATAAAATGATAAGGAGTGACCTGCTATCATAAAGGTGAACATTTGCCCCAAAAAGATTTATAAGTTTTGTATCAACGAGGTTAACGATGATGAAAAATGGGATTATCAATGTAATTGTGGGTAACATACGAATAAACATGAGAGATAAAACCATAGTTCTTTTGAAACGGAACTGAATGCGAACAACTGCATATGCTGCCAAAGAGCCAAAGAAGAGACATACTAATGTTGTTATGGATGCGACAATTAGGCTATTTCTTAATGCGGAAAGAAATCGTGAGCTTATTTCTTTTTCTGGATTAAAAAATGATAGGTAATGCTTAAATGTTGCATGAGAAGGAATCCAGTGGTTTAACCTGTTTGATATTAACTCCTTGTATGGGAATATGCTTGACAGGAAAAGCCAGATTAGAGGAAGCAAGGTCCATAAAAGAATAATTAGGATCAAAGTATATAACAGGATTTCCCTTGCTTTTCTTTTTACTCTAATTGTACTTACCATGGTTACACCTCTTCTCTGTAAAAGATTCTTATATAAATTAATGTGAATGCAAGGATAAAAAGTGCAACAAGAAAAGATAGTGTTGCTCCCTGTCCGAATTTCAGGAATTTCATCCCAATTTCATAGGTATATACTCCTACGACCCTTATGGAGTATTGCATGAGAATGTAGATGATATCGAAAACCCTAAAGAGTTCCATTGTTCTTAATACAAGTATAACGAGGTAAACGGGTTTCAAATACGGATAGGTGATTGACCAGAATTTTTTCCAGGAATTCGCACCGTCGATAGATCCTACTTCGTAGAGAGTCTTTGGTATCTGTTGTAAACCCGCGAGGAGAAGAAAAACTACAAGCGGGGTAACTTTCCATGTATCGGCAATTATTATCATATTGAGTGCCCTGGAAACTCCCATCCAACTAAAAAAGGAACCAAGAATTGGAGTATCGGCAAAGGGGGTATCAAAACCAAGCCATACGACATTATGGTCCTTAGCCAATATGCCAAGTACCTTTAATATTCCATTCAATGCTCCGAAATCGTTTCCGGCATAAATCCATTCCCACAATCTTGCATTAACTACAGTGGGCACAGCCCATGGGATAAGAATAATTGCTCTTACAAGGGAACGGGCAAAAAATTCTCTGTTCAGGACAAGGGCTATACCGGTTCCAATAATAAGTTCGACCATTAATGATACGATTGTGAAGTAAAGAGTTATTCTTACAGAAAGCCAAAATTGAGGGTCATTAAAGAAGAAATTGTAATAATTGGATATACCTCTCCAGTGAAGGTCGATCCCGCCTAGCTTTGGTGAAGCTTTATTCAATGATATAAAGAAGGAAAACATGATGGGAGCAAGGATAACAAAGAAAATAATTACAACGGAAGGTAGTACTAGTATTATAAGAAGTTTTTTAGTGCTCATTTCTGATCTTGTCATTTTGCTTCCCTCTGATTATTTCTCTACAAATCTAAATTGTTCTAAATTATAAAATTGATTGTAATCCGAGGGCTATATTTTTTTGAAATATATGAACCTATTTGTCCCCCGGATTACAAATCATTAAAATTTTTCTGTCGAAATAAATCGTTAAAGTTACAGTTTTTCTATTTCAGCTTTTGCTTTGTCCAGTGCTTCCTTGGGTGACATTTTCATTTCCAGTGCAAGGTGTATATATTTCTGCAGGATTGCTGAGGTTTCCGTATACTGCGGAACTCTTGGCCTATGATGTACACTGGCTATTTCTTTTGCTTTTATCCCCATTGTCGGATCCATCTTTGCTGCATAACTGCTGGTCGCAACGGATTTCCAAACAGGCATTTCTGTTAAATATGCACGTTGTACGATAGGAGATGTACAAAACCTAAGCCATTTCCATGCAGCTTCTTTATGCTTTGAATTGGCAAGTATTGCCGCACCCTGAAATCCCGAGACAGATGCTGTATTGTATTTGTATTTTCCAAGTACATCTTTTGATACGGGAAGCAAGCCCATTTTCGCCTGCCCGACTATCTTTGACACCTTAGGATCATCTAGAAATCCATATTGGAATGTCCAGTTGGATGTAAAAGCGGCTTGCCCGGCAATGAAATCATCTTTTGCTGCAGGTTCATCATTTGTAAGTGATTTAGGAGATGCAAGACCCTCTTTTAATAGCATGACCATGAATTGCAGAGCTTTGAGGCCGGGACCTTCATTAAATATAGGCTTACCGTTTTTATCAAAAGTATCACCTCCGAAGGCACCGGTTAACCATACGTATTCACACGTTAAACCTTCCTTTTGGTTCCATGAATCGGTCCAGGGATACTTAACAATTCCTTTTTTCTGCATGGCTTTCATCATGGTAACCATTTCTTCCAGAGTTTTTGGTGGTGCCCCTGAAAAACCGGCACGTTTAATCATATCCACGTTGTAGAAGAATAGCTGGAAATTTGCGAGGAATGGCATGGCCCATGTTTTACCGTCATATACAAATGCATCCATAATTGACTGAGGAATGTCATCTTTAAAGCTTGCAATTTTGTCGTCCAGGGGAACACAGAATCCCTTACTGGCAAACTCAGCCGTCCATATAAGGTCGAGAGAAAAAACATCATAAGTTGGTGTTGCTGCAACTGCGGAAGCGACAACCTTTTCATGTTGCTCATCATACTTTACAAAATCTACATTTACCTTGATGCCGGTGATATCCGTAAAGAGTTTTGCCCATCCCTGTACATCTTCCGGCTGATAAGCTGCCTGCGCCATGTACAAGACATGTATTTCTTCCGGCTTTTCAGATGCCGTTGTCTTACCAGCTTTTCCTTCGGTTTTTTGGCCACCGCAGGAAAAAAAGACAGATAAGGTGATAAGGGCTAAGAAGAGAATCAAGATTTTTTTCATTGGAACCTCCTAAATAAAAATATTTTCTTGGATGTTAACGCAATAAATATGCCAAATACCTGCGGATAAAGTTATGTGTAGTAATTAATTAAAATAATGCATATCGAGGGTTCTTGGAACTGGCTTGAACAAGCCAGTTGTGGTGAATAAATGGCTATTTTAGACCTGCGATAAAATAGGACGATAAAATAGGAAGAGTGGAAATGTTACATTAATCTGTATTTTTTTATCTTGTTTCTAAGTTTACCACGTGATACATTTAATATTCTGGCAGATGCTGTAATATTTCCATTTGTTTTTCTTAGTGTATCCAGGATTAATCTTCTTTCTATAGAATCAAATTTACTTTCATTTGGTGTTTCGGTTGCCAATACGCTTTGAATATCAAAGGGAAAATCTGATAACTCCAAACTTTCCTTGTTGGAGAGCACTACTGCCCGTTCAATTACATTTCTTAGTTCTCGTATATTACCGGGCCAATTGTATTCACTTACAGCCCTTTTTGCTTCCTGTGACAAGCCGGTAATTTTCTTGCCCAACTCAGCATCATATTTACTGATAAAAAACTCTGCTATAGGTACTATATCTTCCTTCCTTTCTCTTAATGGTGGTAAGTTAATGGTAATTGTATTTATTCTATAGTACAAATCCTTTCTGAACTTTCCTTTGTGGACCATTTTCTTAAGATTTTTGTTTGTCGCACAGATAATTCTCGTATTTATTTTAATTGACTTTGTGCTGCCAAGTGGAGAGAAAGTTTTGTTTTCTAGAAGGTGAAGGATTTTTGCTTGAATCGTAAGTGGAAAATCAGCAATCTCGTCAAGAAATAGGGTTCCCTTGTCCGCAAGACGTACTTTCCCCACAAAGTCTTCATTTGCACCCGTAAAGGCTCCTTTCTTATAACCGAATAATTCACTTTCAAGGAGGTTTTCCGGTATGGCAGGGCAATTTATAGCTATAAAGGGAAGACTGGTTCCAATTTTTTCTTCATATAAATGATGAATGGTTTCTGCAATGAGCCCTTTTCCCGTACCGCTTTCACCTGTTAAGAGTACGGGGGTCGTAACCGGGGCGATTTTTTTTACAGTATTCATTATATCCTTCATAATACTGCTCTTATAAATTAAAGGACCCTTCTCGGTTATTTTTTTAAGTAGTTCTCGCTCATTTTCCAATCTTTCCATGTGAAAGATTCTATTGATTATTTTAATGAGAACATCCTTGTTAAAGGGTTTTGTTATAAAATCGTATGCACCCATTTTCATGGCTTCAACGGCCGCTTCAATGGAACCATATGCGGTAATCAATACCAGAGGAATTTTTTTCTCGGATTTTTGGATATGTCTTAGTATGCCAATTCCATCTATACCATCCATTTTCAGGTCAGAGATTATTAAGTCTATGATCATGTCTTCATCAATAAATCTTATTGCTTGCTCACCGTTTTCTGCTGTTATTACCGTGTAACCGTTGTCTTCCAGCAATATTTTAAGTATTTCTCTCATGTTTTTTTCATCATCAACAACAAGAATCTGTCGCATGCTCTTTTTAATAAACCTCCTGAATAATTTAAAAGATGATATTGAAGATAGTTCCTTCTCCGATTGTTGATAGAACATCAATGGTGCCATTATGCTGTTCGATAATTCTATGCACAATTGAAAGACCTAGGCCTGTACCTGTTGCCTTTGTAGTGAAAAAAGGATTGAAAATTTGCTTCTTGTGTTTTTCATTTATGCCTTTTCCCCAGTCTCGTATTTGAATATTCATTCGTTCATTTTTCATGAAAGCTCTGATTTCTATCTTACCGTTTTCGGGTGATGCCTGTATGCCGTTTAAGACAAGGTTGGAAATAACCTGTTCCATCATTGAATGATCCATAGGATAGAGCGGTATCTCCTTTTCAATTTTCTTAATTATTTTAAAGTTTGGATATTTGTCGAGTGGCAAGCTATTGAGTGATTGTTCAATTACTTTTTCAATGGAATAAAAACTTTTTTGTATCTCCCGGGGACGAGAAAAATCAAGGAGATTACGAATTACCAGGTTTAGAGTGTCTATTTCGTTTATAAGCATATGGGTGATTTTCTTAAAACTCTCTTTCTTGTCTGTTACATCATAGTTATCCCTTAGCATTTCAGCAGAGACCTTCATTATTCCAAGTGGGTTTCGTATTTGATGCGCTACTCCTGCTGCCATTTCACCAAGGGCAGCCAATCTGGATGAAATAATGAGCTTTTCTTCAAGTTTTTTTACCTTGGTAATATCTTCGAATATTCCAATTATTCCAATTTTTTTGCCCTCCCTTGAAATAAGGGGCGAGGTGCTTAATGATAGTATCTGTTGATAATTCTTATAATCTGTCTTGATTTCCTTACCAGTAAAATGTGATTTGGATTTGGCAATTTCATCCAATAATTTTTTAAGATGCTTCGGTTTGTCTTGTGGGGCATTGTCAGTGTTTCTGAACCTATTTAGATTGAGGTGTAAAATCATTTCTGCAGCGGGATTATAAGAAGTTATGTTGTTGTCAAGGTCGATAGTGATAATGCCAGCTCGTACATTTTCAAGAATAAGATTATTGTAGTTAGATAATTGTAAAAGCTCTTTCTCACGGTTTATAAGATTCTCACGCATACTGTTAAAAGCAGTGGCCAACTCGTCGAATTCATCTTCAGCAGGAACTTGAAAATGATAATGAAAATTTCCATTGGATATCTTGTGAACACCCTTTAAAAGGTTCTGGAATGGTCTGTAAAATGAAGCTCTATAAAAAATAATTGCAATAAATAGTGCAAAAGAAAGCACAATAAAAGTTGAAATTGCAGAAATTATATTATATCGCTGTATTAAAAGTCGAGATTGTTTAGTGTCGAGGAGACAGAGGAATCTTCCACTTGAATCTCCAAAGCCTAAAAGAGGAAAGGAGCCAAGTATATAGCCGTCTATTTTTGTTATTTCATTGGGTGTATTATTATAATTATTATAATAGTTTTTTGACATAATTTTTCGTAGGGTCTTTTTACCAATTGCTCCTCCGTAAATCGTGTTACCCTTGAAACTGAAAATTACCTTGGCATTTATAAGATTTTCAAGCTCCTTGATAAAAGAGCTATCCAGAACCAGACCTAAACTTAAAACTCCTATAACATTGTTGTCCCGTTTAATAGGTGATAAGATATTAATTTCTATTTGCTCCTGATTGTTTGCCAGAAAGAAAAGGCTGTTTCCATTAAAGGCTAATTTAAGTTTATTTTGAAGTTCTCTCGTTGTAATCGGTATTTCACCAACAGATGTGAAGAGAGCATTGTTCTTTATGTAAATTGCCAAAAAGTCTGTCTGCAGGGTTGATTTGTAGATACTCAATTCCTTTTTACAGAGATTCTTAAGACCAAAATCTGTGTAATCTATGATTTTCTTTTGTCCTGCTAAAAGTTCCGTATTATTTATCAATCTGTGTAATGTTTCGGTCATGTAACTGTTTATAGTAAGATTAGCTCTCTTTATCTGAGATATAAAAGCATCATTTTGACTATGTGAAATAATTATTGTCAGGGTTAACAAGGATATTGTCCCTTGAAGAAGGACTAGGATTATGAAGGATAGAATAACTTTACTGGATATCTTTAGCTTGATTCTGCGTTTGATAATTTTATTCAAAAAGCTTTTTTTCTCCATTTGCTTTTTATCGTATAATTTGATTTATTTCTTTTTGAGCATTCAATAGGGCTTCCTTTGGTTGGATTTTTCCGAGGAGGGCCTTGTAAATCCATTCTTGTAACACGGAACTTATCTTTCTATATTTAGGATGTATAGGCCTGTTGTGTACACCGAGAATTTGTTTTTTCTTAAGATTAATGTCAGGGTCTTTTTTCATCGTGTTTGGATCTGACCATACCGTCTTCCATACAGACATTTCTTCGAGATGTTTCTTTTGGAATGCTGGTGAAGATAGAAATTGAATGAATCTCCATGCTGATTTTTTATGCTTACTATTCTGCGTAACAGAAAGTCCTTGAAAACCGCTGACGGTAGATGTTTTGACAGAATTATTCTCCTGGCTTTGGGCAACCGGAATTAAGCTTGCTCGCCCGCATTTAGAAATAATATAAGGTGACTTTTTTATAAGTCCCGAAAGGAATGTCCAGTTTGTTGTAAACAATGCATCTCCCATTGTAAAGACTTCTGCGGCAAATACTTCCTCCGATTTCAGGGAATATGGGTTCATTAAACCTTCCTTTAATAAATTTACCATAAAGCTTAAGGCTTTTATATTTGGGGCATTTAATAGACGAATTCTGTTGTTTGAATCTGTTAGGTTGCCTCCAAAAGCACCTACAACCCATACGTATTCACATACAAGGGCCTCCTGTTTTTTAAATGAATCGAAGAAGGGATATTTAATTATTCCCCTTTTTTTGGCTGCTTTAGCCATTTGAACCGCTTCTTCTAGGGTATCGGGTGGCTTGCTAAATCCTGCCTTGTGCAGTAGATCCATATTTGTGTAGAAAAGTTGGAAGTTGGCAAGAAACGGAACAGCCCATAGCTTGTGTTCATAATAAAATGCCCTGTATATTTCAGGGATTATTCCTTTTTTTACATGAATTTCAAGTTCTTTTGGAATTGGGATGATAATCTGACGTTCTGCAAAATCGGCGGTCCATATAAGATCCAGCAAAATTATATCATATTTTGCTTCCGGTAATTTTGAAGATTCCTGGATCAGGTTATATTGATCTTCGTACTGTGCAAATTGTAGTGATACCGTTATCCCTGTCTGCTTTTTAAAAGCATTTGCACAATTAACAATATCTGCAGGTTGATATCCGGATTGAGCCATGTAGAGCATATGTATTTCTTCACCGAAGGTTTTCGGCAAGAAGTGGATTGTAAGTATCAATAGAAATATAAGTTTAATGATAGTTTTCAATTTTCTTAATGTTCAATTTATTGTATATCATGAGGTAGATGGAATAACAAGTTTAGATAGTTAATTTCTATTACGTGATCCATTATCAAACAAGCTCCCTTATCTTTTCCAGGACAGCCTGGTAAAGGCACGTCTGCTTCCCTATCTTCTCCATCGCATCTTCCATAACCCGGATAAAGGCCGAACCTACAACGACCGAATGAACCAGCGGGGCAACAGCTTCTACCTGGCTCTTCTTCGAGATTCCGAAGCCTGCGAGGACCTTAGCGCCTGCACGGTTTACCCTTTCCAAAAAATCGAGGACAGAGGAGTCGATTCTGGTAAATTTGCCGGTTATACCTGTTCTTATCGCAGCGTAGAGGTACTCTTCCGTATTATTGATAACCAGGTCGAACCTATCGTCGGTGATATTGGGCATGATCACGGGAATAACTTTGATCCCTTTTTTCCTCCCGAGAGAGTATAGACCTTCGTCTGAATCGGGAGGGAGGTCGGGCACTATCACTCCGCTCACCCCGGCATCTTTGCATTCCTCGAGGAATCTTTCTATACCTCTGAAAAAGATGAGGTTTGCATAGGTCATAATGAACACGGGAGGATGCGAGGGCAAGAGCTTACCCGGCTCATGAGGTGCCCTATTGCTACTGCGGCTATTGCTACTGTGGCTTTCGCTGCGGCGACTATTGCTACTACGGCTATTGCTAACCCTGTTCGCATATTCATTTATCTTCGAGATCAACTGGAAACCCTTGCTTACTTTGAAACCGGCATCCAGGGCGGTCTTGCAGGCTCTCTGAATGTACACACCATCGGCCGAGGGATCCGTAAAGGGAAATTGCACCTCGAGATAGCTGCACCCCCCATCGATCAGAGCTCTTGCAACTTCAAGCGACTTTTCCCTGTCGGGGTAAAATGCAACCATGTGAGCCATTATCTTGTTCATACTATGCTCCTTAAGAATTTGTGCCAGTTATCCCTGTCCATCCTCTCTGCAAGTATAAACAGGTCCTTGTCCCCCCTTCCGGACATGTTTATAACGATAGCCCTGTCCTTCGGAAGTTGCGGGGCGAGCTTTAACGCGGCGGCACCTGCATGTGCCGATTCCAGGGCAAATACTATTCCTTCGTTCTTTGCGAATGTCTTTACGGCTGTTAAGGCCTCCTCGTCTGAAGCCTTTGTAAACTCGATTCTTCCATCTTTCCCAAGCTGGGCAAGTTGTGGTCCTATCCCAGGATAGTCCAGTCCTGCCGAAACGGAATGGGTAGGGGTAACCTGGCCATCGTCATCCAGGAGAAAGAGTGACTTGTATCCGTGAACGATTCCAGGTCGGCCACTGCCTGACATTCTTGCCGCATGCTCGCCAATATTGTCACCACTGCCGCCGGCTTCGACCCCGATGAGCCTCGGTGTTTTGCTGGAGGGCCAGGGATAGGAGAGCCAGGGATAGAAGAAGCCTATCGAATTTGATCCTCCCCCGACACAGGCAACAAGTGCCTCGATTTTTTCTCCCCTTTCCTCCATCTGCTTCTTCGTTTCCTTCCCTATGACGGATTGAAACTCACGAACCATGTCCGGATATGGAGAAGGCCCTAAGGCCGAGCCTAGGAGGTAGTGCGTATCTTCAAAACTCGATGCCCAGTCACGAAGGGCCTCGTTTACCGCATCCTTCAATGTGCCGGATACACCTTCAACGGGAACTACCTCTGCACCGTAGAGTTCCATCCAGAAGACATTTGGCCTTTGTCGTTCAATATCAACCTTTCCCATATAAACCCGGCATTTGAAACCGAACTTGGCTGACAGGGCAGCCGTTGCCAGCCCGTGCTGGCCTGCCCCTGTTTCTGCAATGATCCTGCGCTTTCCCATTCTCTTTGCAAGCAGAAGCTGGCCCAGCACATTGTTAATCTTGTGAGCACCGGTATTTGCAAGACCCTCCAGTTTTATGAATATCCTGCCACCCCCGAGCATCCGGGTCGTATTTTCCGCAAAGAGCAGCGGGGTGGGCCGCCCCGTATATTCAGCAGAAACACTTTCGAATTCACTCTTAAACTCATCATCCTCCATGGCCTTTAGGAACTCTCTCTTAAGCTCCTCGAGAGGAGGATTCAGTATCTCTGCAACGTACCTTCCGCCAAACTCACCGAAAAAATTATTAACCAGCCGCATTTCCCTCTCTCCCTTCTTGTATCCATCCCTGTCTCCCGCTTTCTCTCCTTCCCTTCCTGACACTTCACACCCTCCTTATCTCTCTGAAAAGTTTCTGTATTTTGCCTGCATCCTTCTCTCCCGGCACTTTTTCCACGCCGCTTGATAGGTCGATCAATTCGGGCCGGTAATTCTCGATAATACTCGTCACATTTTCAGGATTGATTCCACCTGCAAGCCACAAGGGTCCTCTCTTCCGAAGAGCGGCCAAGAGCACCTTTCCGATCCTTTCTCCCGTTCCGCCCATGGCCTTTTCCGAGTAAGCGTCTGCCAGCACCCTGGGGCACCTGTACCGGTCCATTGCCTCGATATCCCCTGCTTCCCGAACCCTCACGGCCTTGTAGTAGGGGAAAGCCATTTCGAAGCACTGATCCGGCCTCTCGCTTCCGTGAAACTGTACCGCATCTATCAACCCCTCCCGTAACAGTGACCGTACGAGCTTAACGGAATCCGGCCATTCTCCATGTTGATACTCAAACTGATTCTTACCGCCCGCTGCCTTCATCTTCGCCCTGGCTTCTCCCCCGTCTCCGGCAACGACCACAGCCACCTTCAACACTTCCAGGTCCTTAAGGCGTTCGGGCAGGTTCGCATCTGCCCTCCTTTTTGAAGGGGCGAATACGAAACCGATTATGTCTGCACCATTATCAGCTGCCGCTTTTGCATCCCTCTCCGTGGTTATGCCGCAGATCTTTACAAGGGGCTGGTTTCTCTTTTTCCTTGCTGCCCTTTCAAAGAGCCGCCCCCAGAAATTGCTTTCAGCAGGGTAGGACGATATTTCCTTCATGATTCTTCCTATAAGTTCGGGTTCTCTTACCACGGCTTCTCCTACAAGCATCCCTTTGAAACCTGCATAGGCTGCAACGAGTGCATCTTCCTCGGATATGATTCCCGATTCGAATACCAGCGTTGTTTCCCAGTCTATGTGACCTTTGAGTTGCAGTGGAATGCCCCTGTCTACAGAGAAATCCTTTAGATTCCTGCTGTTTATGCCGGTGAGTGTGGGAGACATGTCTCGAATCTTATCTATGTCTTCCTTGTCGTGAACCTCTACCAGGGCTTCCATTCCAAACTCCTTTGCCCTTCGGTACATCCTTTCAAGCAGGTCTCTCGGTAAAAGTTTTGCAATAAGAAGCACGGCATCTGCCCCTGCCCTGTAGGAAACCTCGATATCCTCTTCATCCAGCAGGAAATCTTTTCTAAGGACAGCCGTATCGGGCAGGCGATTCTTTACCAGTAAGAGGTCATCTAGAGAACCTGAAAAATAATTTCTCTCCGTAAGTACCGATATGTGATTCACCCCGTATCTTGCATATTCCCCTGCTATTTCCGGGGCAGAGATGTTTTTGGCAATCGATCCTCTGGAAGGAGAACTTCTCTTGATCTCACAGATGATAAAATTACCACGGCTTCCTGTTCCGGAAGGGCTGGCTCCGAAGGGTATGAGTGGCACACTCCGTCTTTCGGGAAGTTTGGTTCCAGGTGCATGACCCATTTTCTCTATTTCCCTTCTCCGCTTTCCTGCAATTTCTTCAAGGATACCCATTTTCTTTCTACCTCGACCCGGAGCCTACGGGAAGAAGCTTCTGGCTCTCCCTTATGATTTCCTTAAGCTTTGCCTCCATACTGCCATTTTCATAGGCAGCCATGACTTTCCTGTAACCCTCACCTATGCTCTCTGCAACTCCGTATATATAGAGAGCGGCGCCTGCGTTAAGAAAAACGGCATTCCTTATTGCTTCGAAGTGCGTCTCTCTTTTTTCGAGAATCGCTTTTGCAATCGAAGCATTCTCAGCAGGAGAACCGCCTTTCAAGTCATCGATGTGGTAACAGGGAATACCAATCTCTCCCGGTTCAAAGGTGTAGTCTCTCTTTCCCTCTTCCGTTATCTCGATGATTCTCGTAGGCCCGCATACTGAAATTTCATCCAGCCCCTCCATTCCATGAACTACCATGACCCTCTTACTGCCAAGGAGCCTGGAGGCTTCGGCAACTGTATCCATGAGCTTTTCCGAATACACACCAATCAGTTGATACTTTGCATCGGCGGGGTTTGCCAGTGGTCCTAAGAGGTTCATCACTGTTTTCATTTTGAGCTGCCGTCTTACCGGGGCTGCGAAGCGCATTGCCCCGTGGTAGATCGGCGCAAAGAGGAAGGTGAAGCCTGTCTTTTTAAGCAAGTTCGAAGCTCCGTCAGGGGTAAGTTCAATTGCCATACCGAGCGCCTTAAAGAAGTCGGCACTTCCACTTGGCGAACTGACACCCCTGTTTCCATGTTTTGCCACTCTGGCTCCCGCTGCTACGGCGGCTATCGCAGCAAAGGAGGATATGTTGAAGGTCCCAAGTTCATCCCCTCCGGTTCCGCAGGTATCGAGAAGGGGGAAATCCACCTCTATGTTTGTCTTCTTTTTTCTGAGGATGCTTACAAAACCTGCAATTTCTTCCGGAGTTACCCCTTTCATGTTCATTGCAGTAAGGAAAGAGGCAATATGGGTGTCTGAAAGTTCTCCCTCGGTAAGGTTCTCCATGAAATCGGCTGCTTCATCGTAGCTACAATGTTTCCCGGAGATCACTTTAAGGAGGATTTTTCCTGCGTCAAATGATTCTCTCTTGTAGTTCAGGAAGTTTTTCAGTATCTTCTTGCCAAAATCGGAAGCAATCGATTCCGGATGAAACTGGATACCCTCGATCGTGTATTTTCTATGACGTACTCCCATCACCTCGCCGTCACTCGACCTGGCCGTGACTTCCAGTTCTTCCGGAATTGTCTCTTCCTCCAGGACCAGTGAATGGTAGCGTGTAAAACGGGCTTTCTCCGGAAGGTTCCGAAACAACCCCTTTCCATCCAGTTGAATCAAATCTACCTTCCCGTGCACGATGCTCCTGGCCTGCCTTATCTTTGTACCAAAGGTAAAGCCGATTGCCTGGTGGCCGAGGCATACTCCAAGAATTGGTACTTTTCCTTTGAAATGGTGAATTGCTTCTACTGATATTCCCGCATCTTCCGGTCTGCCAGGGCCCGGGGAGATGATGATTCCATCGAGGTTCAACTTTTCCATATCGGAAATACTGACCTTGTCATTCCTAACAACTCTTATCTCCCTGTCTGTAAGTTCTGACAGGTATTGATAGAGGTTGTAGGTGAATGAATCGTAATTGTCTATCAAAAGATACATTGTCATACCTCCAATCCTACGGCCTTTCCCAGGGCCGCCAGTTTTGAGTTTGTTTCTTCATACTCCCTTTCGGGTACCGAGTCGTATACGATACCGGCACCTGCCTGGAGAAAGAGAAGGTTACCCTTTTTCAGGGCGCTTCTTATGGTTATGCATGAGTCCATGTTACCGCCCGGTTCGAAGTAGGCAACTATCCCTGCATAAAATCCCCTCTTCTCCGGTTCCAGTGAGTCTATTATCTCCATTGCTCTTATTTTTGGAGCTCCGGAAACGGTTCCGGCCGGGAAAGTTGCTCGTACTGCATGCATACCCGATTTGCCATCTGACAGCTTACCTTCTACCTGCGATACGATATGCATGACATGGGAATACCTCTCCACTACCATGCTCTCGGTAACCTCAACACTCCCCGGTTTGCAGATTCTCCCCAGATCGTTCCTGCATAGGTCGACAAGCATAAGGTGTTCTGCCCTTTCCTTTTCATCGCTAAGAAGTTCTTTTTCAAGTTTTGAATCTTCTTCCCGGTCTTTACCCCTCCTGCGGGTACCGGCAATAGGTCGCATTATTACCCTCCCGTCCCTTACCTTTACGTGAACCTCGGGAGATGCACCGAATAATTGAAAATCTCCGAAATCGAAGTAAAACATGTAAGGGGAGGGGTTGAATGAGCGCAAATTCTTGTATGCCGTTAAGGCCGAAATGCCAGTCTCAAGTGATATACGCCTAGAGAGTACACCCTGAAGCAGGTTGCCCTTTACTATTTCATCCTTTACCTTTGCAACACCGTTGGTGAAAAAATCCTTCTCCTCTGAGGGCTGTTTGTTGTAGGTATGAAATTCTTTTTCATCGGGACTCATGAAGTTGAAATTGAGGTCGTCTATTCTGGATTGTATCTCTGTAAATGCCAAATCCAGATCGATACTATGTTCTTTGTAGTTTATTCCCAGAATTATGATCCTGTCGGTATAGTGATCGAATATGAGGAATACATGTCCGAATATGAAGTAGGCCTCAGGGATGTCAATAGAATCTTTCTTTTCAAGAAATCTAACCGAATCAAACCTCTTTGCATATTCATATGAAAGATACCCTATGCCGCCTGCAGGAAAGGGAAAATCATAATGCTCCGGCGCATGTTGTTCTGCAAAGTAGCTTAATATATCAAGAAAATCTTTTTTTCCCATCTTCAGGGCAAAAGTCTTCCCGTCCTTCTTCATGAATACCTTTTCGCCCCTCTGGTATACGGAAAACGCCTCTCTTGCAAGCAGAATTGAGTATCGTGATTTACCCATTTGCAGAGAAGCGGATTCCAGAAGTACCTTTGCATTCAATTTCTTTGCCAGAGAGTAGGGAGTGAATCTTTCGCCTGAAATAATTTTTATCTCTGTCATTTCGACCCTCCTTATGGTTACTGTTTTTATCCCGCCGATGGGATGCCACCGGGGCATAAAAAAAGCCGCAGGATTGTACAGATCAATCTTGCGGCTTGTTATACAAAACAAGCCGTAAGACCCGGATAAATAACCGGAACCTACGGCTTGCCCTCGAATCTATGCGGTTCCGGTTACGTACCGGACCACCAGTTGAGGCTGTTTGAATATGTATTTATCAAATTCAGATTCATATTGTTTGGAAACATATAATCAATCAAAAAAACTGTCAAGTATTTTAAAGAAAAATTCTTGAAGATTTTTCTCCTCTATCCCAGATGCTTTACCCGTGGTATATACTTCTCTTCAAGCTTTTTGTTGGCTTCATCTCCTCCCGGGAGATTGGCACTCATCCATAAGGGAGGTGTAATACCCATTGATACCAATTCCTTTACCGTTGCAATTACCAGCAGGTTGATTGCAAAGGTGTTGCAGAATGTAGATGTGGGACCGGTTTTCTGGGGACATCCTTCTATCCCAATTATCGCATCACCGTAGGGGAGGTGATTGTCAATAAAAATATCCGCTTCCTCATAGAGGTTCTTTCCCGATGGATGTCTTGAAGGATGATCCTTTGGTAGTTTTTCAGCAAAGGATTTTGATGTAATGGCTATGGAAGTCATTTTCCGCCTTTTCGCCTCTATTACGCTGTCTATACACATCGCATTGATACCATAGGCATTTGCTATTATTATTACTTCTCCAGGTTGCCTTCCTATTCTATATGCATCGAAGACCTTGGAAGCATATCCGGGTGTTCGTTCTATGTAGTTGGAGCGTTTGGCACCATGTATCAGGTTGGTTCCGGGGTCTAGAATAGCATTTATTGGTGCGAGGCCTCCCGCACGCCAGAGGACTTCTTCCGCTGCCATATTGGAATGTCCACCGGGGCCAATTACATGAATAAGTTTGTCTTCCGCTATGGCACGTGCCATCACCTTCGCTCCCTTTTCAATGGATTCCATTTCAGTCAATATTTTATTAAAAACCTCTACTATTGTGTTTTTGTATATTTCAGCTTCTCTCATAATTTTCTCCTCCTTTACGATATTGTATTAATTCGTCCGTAACTCTGTGGATAGAGATGACTAGCATGATAAAACTACAAATGGGTACCGCCGCATAGGCATATCCTGTTGGGAAATCCCAGGTTGCAAAGGGTATACGCATCCTCGTTTTTGTTATCTCAATACCCTTGATAATCAATATCATCATGAGAACCATCTGAAAGAGGTCTATTATGAACCTTAGCATTTTCTTTCGCTTATCACGCATTTTTGAAACGAAGAAATCCATAACCAGGTGGCCTTTCTTTCCGTACATGTATGTTGTACCTGTGAAAACTGTCCATATAAAGAGAAGTCTCGTGAAATCCGGTATCCATAACCAGCTGTTACCAAGGAAATACCTTAAAGCAATGTTAATTATGTAAAGAAAGAAGATGGTAAGTAGCAACAATCCGGAAATTAGTTTTAAAGTATTCAGTATAGTTTCTATTACCTTTTTCATGTTTACATCCTGCCTTGACTACTTAAAAACTAGGTTTGGAATCACCATTACGAGATCCGGAATATAGGTACAAAGGAAAAGGACAATAAAAAGTGAAATCGTGTAGGGCCAGACACTCTTAACGAGTTCACCGAAACTGATATCTGCGATCTTTGCCTCGAGGAATAGAAGCGCACCGATAGGGGGAGTCAATAATCCTATCATCAGGTTCAGAACAACTATCACTCCAAAATGGGTAGGGTCGATTCCAAGTTGAAGACTTATCGGCAAAAGTACAGGGAAGAAAATCAGCATCACAGGAATGGCATCGAGTATGCAGCCCATGAAAATGAAGAATATGTTTGCAAAGAGAAGGAATTCATACTTGTTCAAATGCATACTGACTATGAGCTGACCCAGTTTAAGGCCAAGTTGTTCCGTTGCAACGATATATTGATATATTCCGACAACGGCGAAAATTATCATTATAGTTGCGGAAAATGTTGCAGCCTGGGAGAAGATTCGTGGAATATCTTTCAGGGTAATTGTCTTGTAAATGAAAAAGGATATGAGAAGAATATAAACATTGGCAAGTATTGAAACTTCAACAAGTGTAACAATTCCGAAAACTACTCCGAGAATTATGATAAGCGGAGCAAGGATTGCAAAGAAGGTATCACGAAATAATCTTATGATCATACCAAAGTTGAACCTTTGTTTGGTAACAGGGTAATTATGTTTTCTGCTGTTAAGAATAACCATTATTGTAAGGACAATACCCATTAAGAGGCCTGGAACAATTCCTCCGAGGAATAATTTTCCTATTGATATTCCACTTATAACTCCTATGAAAATCATTGGTATGCTTGGAGGAATAATGGGTCCAACGACCGCTGCAGCTGCATTTATCGAGGCTGAAAATGGTTTATCGTAACCTTTCTCTTTCATCACAGGCAACATTACAGAGGAGACTGCACTGGCATCTGCTACTGCAGAACCTGATATTCCGGCCATTATGACATTAACAGCTATCGCTACGTATGCCAGTCCCCCCTTGAATCTTCCCACGAAGTACTCGGCAAATAGGGCGAATTTCTTGGTGATTCCGGTTATGTTCATTAATTCACCTGCCAGCATGAAAAATGGAATGGCAACGAGAGAGGAGGAATCTATACCGGATACCATTTTCGATGCTACGATGTTAAGAGCAATATCCCCCTTTATCAGGATATAAGCAATGCCACTTATTCCCATTGCAACCCAGATGCTGAATCCAAATGCAATGAGGAGAAACAGTATTACGAAAAGAAGTATTATCATGTGTCACCCTTGATCTGTTAAAGGGAGGAGCTTTTTACTCCCCCCTTTTGTTGTGTTAATTTTTTACGTTTCTTACCTTTTCAAGTAATCCTTTCGGCCATTTGGTTCCCTCGAAGTCATCGAAAACATGCTGAAGCTTAGCACGTATCGAGTCATTGTCAGGAATAATAACTGTCATCTTCGTTTTCAGGAAATCGTATGCCTCTTTCAGTTCTTTCTGTGTAAGCTGGGTCTCGTAGTTGCCTGCTACTTCGGAAGCATCATAGAGTATCTTCTGATCTTCCTTTGAGAGCTTGTTCCAGACATCCGTTGCAATGTAGAAAGTCTCTATGTCTCTGATATAGTCTGTTTTCATGTAATACTTCTGCACCTCATAGAGGCTCTTGGACATTACGACAATTGCTCCGTTTTCCTGAGCATCTACTACACCCGTTTTCAATGCCATATAGAGGTCTGAAAAAGGAATCTGAACAGGTATGGCACCCAGAGCCTTCATGGCTCTCAGCACTGTAGGACTTGCTGCGGTTCTTATCTTTAAGCCTTTAAAGTCCTCGGCCGTTCTTACCGGTCTGTCTCTTGTCGTCAAACCTCTTGGAGCAGTATCTCCGTTTATGTTGAGAATGGTGATCTTGGTTTTTTGTTCAGCTTCCTTTATAATGGGTTTGAAGAAATCTGAAAGGAGAGCCTTTCGCATGTGTTCGTAATCTCTGTAGAGGAAGGGGATTGCAGTTATCTCGAAAGGTTCTCCTCCTTTAATCCAGGCAAAAGTGTTTATACCACCATAAACCATTTCAAGCGCACCGGTTTGCATCTGAGCGAACATCTCTTTCGGCCCACCAAGCTGGCCGTTAGGATATACCTTAATCTCTATCCGTCCATTGGAATTTTTTTCCACGAGTTCCTTGAACTTCAGAGCTGCAAGGTGAGTCGGATGATTGGTGTTTCTGATATGGCCCAGTTTCAGTACAACCTTTTCAGCTTTTGCCTTTTCTGCTTGCCCTGTTGCAAACAGAAATGTGCAGGAAATCAGAATTAAAGTAACAATCAGCAATGTCTTTTTCATTTTTTCCTCCTTGACTTAAGATTTTTTATTTGCATATCTGCAATAGAATTAATGCTCTTCTTCTACTCACCTCCTTTCTCTTCTTTTGTTTTCAACTCTAGCTGGCTTGCGACCCATGTCATTGCTTCGGAAAAGTGTTCACGCATACATCGACGAGCAAGGTCGGGGTCTCTCTTCTCTATCGATTCTATTATTCGTCTGTGCAGAGCAATGAATTCCTTTCTGTTTCTCGTTTTATACCTGTGTAGAATTGTTAGATTACGTTGTATGGTGGAAAATATCTTTATAAGGTTTATAAGCAGTTTATTATCCCAGACTTCATATAGGGCACAATGAAAATCTGAATGAGTTTCTATGAGTTCCTTTTCGTCAAAGTTTCGTTCAACCTGTTTTTCCATTTCCTTCAGTATGTCTTTAAGCTTTTTTATATGCCTTTCCGTGTACTTGTTTAGATCCTTCGATATGAACCAGCTCTCAAGACAAACCCTCACTTCAAGAACATCGTTGAAATTCTTTATATTGGTTTCTATGTTGTAGGGTAAGTTATCCAGTATTGCCTGGAAATTGAATTCCTTGATAAACCTGCCAATTCCCGGTTTGACCTCGATTATTCCAAGTGTTTCAAGGCTTTTAAGACCCTCTCTTATTGCTGTTCTGCTTATTCCAAGCTTTTCCGAAAGTTCTTTTTCCGTAGGGATGGGAGAACCGCTCTTTAATCCTGAATTGATAATGTAACGTTTTATCTCTTCCTGAACGAGATACTGGAGATTTTCCGTCTTCAGGTTTTGAAAATCCATTTTATCACCTCTAATTCCCGGAACGCAAATGCAGTATGATGTCATACATCATGCAGCTAATATTAAGGGCGAGGCCTGTTTTAGTCAAGGGGAAAGTTATTATTTTTAAGCACTTTTGAAGAAATGAATTATTGGTTAATCAGTTAATCATATTGTAGCTAACCCATTCTTGATTGCATATAAGGCAAGCCCCAATGTACTATGGATGTTGAGTTTTTTCATCAACCTTTTTTTATGAACATGTACGGTATTTACCGATATTTTAAGTTTACTTGCGATTTCCTTATCTGATAACTCTTGGCAAACAGCTTGAAGAATCTGTCGTTCTCTTGTTGTAAGTAAAAGATTATTACCTTTTTTCTTTAGTCTATTGGGAGAAAAGTTTATGATCTCTTCCACTATTAATTGAGAAAGAGATGGGGTTAAATAGTAATTGCCTTTAAATACGATATTAATTGCATCAATAATGTATTCTTCTGGATCTTTTTTGAGAATCAGACCTTTAATTCCTTTTCCATAAATATGTTTTAAAAAAAGAGGATCCGTATTATCAATAATTAAGATTATCTTTGAGTTTGGAAGAGTCTTTAACACTTTTTCAAGCTCTATAAATTTTTCCATCGTTGAGCATAACATATCGATTATATAAATATCTATAGATGTATTTTGTGAAAAACTAAAGGCATCGGATATTTCAGTAAAAAAGTGAACAATTTTTATACTGTTAGAGTATTTCCCTATAATTGATTTTAAACCTTCTCTAATAATATCATGATTGCAAATTATGTTTATTTTAATCATTATTTAAAATAACCTAAAATAAATATTTTTAAAAACAATATCTTTAAATATATGAACAATTATCCTCTAAATAGAATTCTTTTCTAAGTATATTTTAATTACAAGTAACTCATCTCCATATTCAAATTCAATTAAGGATAATCTATCACTACTATCATGTTTAATGTATAAATTGTAATCATTGCCTATTATTGTCGTAGGGACAGATATTGTTATATTGCCAAGTTTCTCCGAATACTTGGTTTTTGCCATGCCAGCAATCATATTTAGTAACTCTCCCAATGCATCTTTTATGTCTTCTTCAGATAAATTCTGTTCATTTCCTAACATCAGGGATGTAATATTTCTGGCCATATTATTAGAGCATGTAAGAATAATAGCACCTTTTATTGTTCCTATAAAATTGATAATAACGTTAATACCTGATGTTTTATTATTTTCTAATATATCAATTGATCTTTCTATAGGAACAGAACCTTCAATCTTCCATCCAACAGTCGCTTCTATAATATTTTCAGTTGCTTCTTTCACAAATGAGTTTAATGTAGAATCCATAAATATAACCTCCTAATTTGATTCCAAAGCTATTTTTACTCTCTCACATAGAATAGATTTCTTAGGAGGTTTAACAATATATCCCTTCGCTCCTAATCTTAGTGCTTCTAAAACTGTGTTCTTTTCACCTTCACTTGTGAGCATAACAACTTTGGCGTGTTGATTGTAATTTAGAATAGCCTTCAGTGCTTCAATGCCATTTGCAATAGGCATGTTTATATCTAATGTTACTATATCTGGATTCAGATCCCTGTACTTTTGTAAGGCTTCAACCCCATTGGATGCTTCCCCACAAACTTCGTATAGCTCCGATTTTAATTGTTGGCCAACAATCTTTCGCATAGTAGTTGAGTCATCAACAATTAAAACTCTATATGGTTTCCCATATTCATTTATGCCCTCAGGCTCTTTTTTATTTAATAATTCACTGATATTATCTTTCATTATCATTTTTTATTACCCTTATTAATTTAGATGTTTATAGATATTCTAAAAAGATTATCATCGGCTGTAAAAGTAAAATCGTAGAACTTATCACTTGACAATTCTTCTTTATCAAATAGTATTTCTGGTAACGAGATATCATGTTTTTTACTATCTCCGAAATAATTGGTTAAAAAATTTCCTGCAAGAACGTTTAAAATTTCAAGAAGACAATCATCAATCTCAGTTGGATGAAGAGTTTTCCAGTCATCTCCATATATATTTTCAACAATTAACTTTTTACAAAATTTTGGTAGGTAAAGAACAATCTCTCCTCTTCTCGGAGAAAATATCTTTATTCTAATTACTTGACTGAATGTAAGATTCTCTTTTTCACCATTCTCGACAAATAAAGTATCGACAAAAGCCATGTCAGCAAATGTTTTTGAAACAGCTGCTGATAATGCTTTTTCAATTGATAGTTGCTTTTTCATATCTATATTACTCCAAGGGTATTTAGGATTTTTTGGGGTGAAATAGGCTTTTGGATTATGCCTTTCACACCCTGTTGTATTAGTTGTTCTTCTGTAATATCGTTGCTCATGCTAGAGATGACTATTATTGTTACTTCCTTTGTCTTATTATTACATTTTATTTTTTTAATAAATGTTTTGCCATCCATTTTGGGCATTTTAAGATCACTTAAAATGAGATCTATAGTTTTTTCTTCCAGCAAACTAATTGCCTGCAAGCCATTTTCTGCTTCGTAGTATTTTGAATCTCTATATCCGGCAATTTCAAAGCAGCGCTTAATTATCATTCTGGAAGTAGCAGAATCATCCACAATAAGAATATTATTAAATTTCATAATTCATCTCCTCTATATTATTAATTCTATAGGCTCCATGATTTGCCTTTTGAGGTTATAATTATTTCTCCTGTTTTGACCTTTACACTAACTGTTCTGCTTATATTCCCCCCTATATCCTCTGCAATTACACCAAGACCTTTTTTCCATAGGTATTTCTTAATTGCAAGGACATTTCTTTTTCCTATATCAAAATGACCCTTTGCGTCCATTATATTGGAACCACCAATTATCTTAATTTGTAGTTTTGAAGTGTTAAGATTACCATTCATTTTTTGTAAGAGTAGAGGTAACCCTGTATCAACAAAATACCCGGGATTTTTTTTTGCCTTTTCTTCATTTACAGACGAATTGGGAAGTGCAACATGTATCATACCAGCAGCTTTTTTTGTAACATTATAAATTATAACTGCCACACAGGAACCAAGTGCAAATGTTTTAAGTATGTCTTTGCTATCTGTTGAAATTGCATATTCGCCAATTCCGATAATTATAGTGTTCATTTCATTTTCCTTAAGGTCTCTATTATTACAGAATTAATACTATCAAGGGGAATCAACCGTTCTGCCCCACCACATTCATAGGCTTCCTTTGGCATTCCAAAAACAACTGAAGTAGCTTCGTCTTGAGCAAATGTTCTAGCTCCTTTATTTTTCATATTTAACATTGCATCAGCACCATCCCTACCCATACCTGTAAGCATTATACCTATGGCATTGGATCCTACATTTTGGGCAATTGAGTTAAACAGCACTTCAACAGAAGGTTTATGCCCGTTTACTTTTTCTCCATCTTTACATCTTACAAGGTAATTACCACCTGAACGGTAAACTTCCAAGTGTTTGTCTCCTGGAGCAACAAGTACCCGGCCAGTTACAATTCTGTCTCCTGTTTCTGCTTCTTTAACCTGAACTGCAGATATTTCATTTAGCTTATCAGCAAAGAGTTTAGTAAAGGTTGGGGGCATATGTTGAACAATAACAGTCCCTGGCATATCTGGCGGAAAATTAGAAACCAGTTTTCTAAGTGCAGTAGTACCGCCCGTAGAAGCTCCGATTGCTATTACCTTATCTGTTGTTCGATCCAATGCAAGTGAAGCATTGTTAACTTTGAGGTGATAGTAATTTGATGTAGTGATCCTTTTCCATTTTGTAACATCGACTTGCGAGGCAATTTTGATTTTATTCTTCAAATCCTCTAACATATCTTTAAAGCCTGAACCTATTATGCTAGATGGCTTTAATACAAAATCCACTGCACCGTATTCCAGGGCTTCAAGGGTTGCCCTGGCTCCTGGCTCAGCAAGTGCAGATACAATTATTACGGGCAGTGGATACTGAGGCATGAGCCTCTTAAGAAAAGCAATGCCATCCATTTTTGGCATTTCTATATCAAGTGTAATAACATCCGGCTTTAAAAAAACTATTTTATCCCTTCCAATGTATGCATCCGGAGCAACTCCTATGACCTCTATTTCAGTATCATTTTGTAACCCCTTGGATAAAAGGTTGCGTGCGAAAGCAGAATCATCAATTATTAAGACTCTAATCATTTTCTGTATATGGTTGGTTGAATGTATTGAAACCCACCTGCCTCCCTTCCTAAAGATTCCGAGTGTCCTATAACAAGGTAACCACCCTTATGCAGATATCTGTAAAACCTATTTATTAGTTCGATTTTTGTCTTTCTATCGAAATAAATCATTACATTCCTGCAAAAAATTACGTGAAACTTTCCTTTAAATGGATAATTTTCTTGAATTAAATTCAGTCTTTTAAATAAGATTAATTTCTTTATTCTTTCATCTACAATAAATTCTTCCTCAGTTTTCTTTTTAAAAAATTTTCTAAACATTAATGGAATATTTTTTAATTGATTCTTTTTATAGACTCCGGTAATGGCATTATTTAATGCACTTACAGAAATATCCGTTCCAAGTATTCCGATGTCTACCCTATAATCCAACTGTAGAAAGTAGTTATAAAGAACCATTGCCAGGGTATATGTTTCCTCTCCTGTGGCACAACCAGCGCTCCAAATTCGCAATTCTTGCTTTTCCTGGCTGGTGGACTTGTTTAAAAACTGTGGAATCATTACATTTATTAAAGTATCGAAGTGGTCTGATTCTCTGAAGAAGTATGAATGATTGGTTGATATTCTATCTATTAATGAAAGCAAAGCTTTACCGCTCTTATCATTTGTTACATATTCAAAATAATCCCTAAAACTTGTAAATCCTTTTGTTTTTAAAAGAGTGTGTAACCGTCCCTTTACAAGAGCTTTTTTTTTCTCTGTAAGGTTTATTCCGAATCTTTTATAAACAAGGTCAGCTATCAGACGGAATTCTCCGTCTGATAGACTGACAATATTCTCTATTAGGCTGTTCATAGTTTTTTTAGAATTTTCCAAAGTCATCGTCATCTAATCTTATCACCTCTTTAGGATCAACATATGAATTGGCTTTTTCATTTTCTTTTACAATTGTCGAATTATGTACTGTTTCTTCTATTTCATGACCTTTTCCGTTACCACCATTTCCATTAAAAGTATTAAAAATACTTGATGATCCCTTAGAAGCAGATTTTAAAGAATTCTTACCATTTCCATTACCGGAAGCTGAAAGCTTGAAATGTGCTACCAAACCCTTCATCTGTTGAGCCTGTGAAGCGAGCTCCTCGGCTGCTGCAGCACTCTCCTCCGCACTTGCCGTATTAGCTTGTGTAACCTGATCTATTTGTTCTACTCCGCTTGTTATCTGTTCAACCCCTTGAGCTTGCTCCTTGCTGGCTAGTGCAATTTCACCTAGGAAATCAGCAACTTTAGTTGAACCAGTCACTATATCATCAAGCTGTTTGGCCGTTACCTCTGCAGATTTTGTCCCTTCTTCTACATTTTGGATGGTCTCCGCTACCATTTGATCTGTTTCTTTTACAGCATTGGCGCTACGTTCTGCGAGATTTCGAATTTCCTCTGCAACAACTGCAAAACCCTTTCCATATTTTCCTGCTCTTGCAGCCTCAACATTGGCATTAAGTGCAAGGAGGTTTATCTGAAATGCGATATCATCTATAACTTTTACAACTTTTTTAATGTCTTCGGATGATTTATTAATTTTTTCCATGGCCGATACTAACTCTCTCATCTGGTTATTTCCCCTATCAGCATTCTCTGCAGATGTTTTTGCAAGTGCGTTAGCTTCTATGGCATTATCCGCGTTTTGTTTTGATTGGCTATTAATCTCATTTAATGAGGAGGATATTTCTTCCAGTGAGCTTGCCTGTTCAGTTGTGCCCTGGGATAAAGACTGGCTTGCCTGGGCGACCTGGTCAGCGGCAGAAGCTACATTGTTTGCCGAAGTTGTGATATTACCTACTATATCCCTTAGACTTTCTACCATCTCATTTAGCGCAGAAGCAAGTTTTCCGATTTCGTCCTTTTGTTTTATATCAAGCATTACAGAGAGGTCACCTTTGGCCAGGGTTTTTGCAAAGTCAACACCTTTTATTATTGGTTTTGTAATAGCATTAGCAATAAGAAGTGCTAGAATTATACCAATTACCATGGCAGCAACTACTGCTGCTATTATTATTATATTTGCTTGTGAAATAAGAAGAGAGGCTGATTTTTTTTCTTCTTCCATTTTCTTGTATTCAGCAGCTTCTGCATTTTTTACCTGATTAGCTAGTTCTTCAGCTAGATTGTCCATGTCACTTATATATGTATTTAATTTTTCAACGTTAGTAACTAGATTGGTAACTGAATTTTGATAATCTGTTATAGCAGTTTCTGCTTTATTTAATGATTCAAGATCATTCTTATTAGTGGTGAGATTCTTAAGTTGTGCAAAGGTAGTAAAAAGTTCTGTAAAAAGGGCCTTAGATTTTTTATATCCAACTCCGTTTCTTTTGTTTAATTCTTCCTGGATAATATTTTTTATACGTAAAACAAGCTTTTCCATTTTATTAACAATTAATAGTCTATCGATTGTATTACCCGTAGCTTTTAAAGAATTATATTCATTTTGAGTTTTCTCAAGTATATTATCTAAAGATGCCAATATTGTACTTTCTTTTTGATTCATAGTTTTTTCAAGAGCATTATTTTCGGATATGATATTCAAAACCTCATCGTATTTCTTTTGGTATTTATCCAATGCTTCTCTTGATTTTTGAGTGGATGCAAGTAGTTCATTGTCTTTGTTAGAGCTTGCCAATTTATCTAGTTTCTCCATGTAATCATTTGCGGAGCTGAAATTCTTATTAAATTTTTCTTCTATTTTTGAGGCATCTGCTGAAATGTCCATAAGGATATCTTTTTCATTCAGACGTAAAGCGGAACTCATTCTTTCTATACCAGTAGAATATTCAACTGCTTTAGCCCTATACTCAGTTGTTTCAGTGAGAGAATTTGATAGCCTTCCAATATAGAAATATGAAACGACTCCTACAATGAATGTGATTATTATGAGCAGCATAAAGCCCATAATAATTTTTGTTTTGATTTTCAAATTATTGAAGTTCATTTTTTTCCTCCTATTTAGACTTCTATTTTGTCTTTTATTTTTTCAAAATCCTTGTCCTGTACGATTTTTTTTGAATCTATAATAATTTTTACATCGTCATTAATTTTGCCTAAGCCTGCTATATATTGCTGTCTGTTTGAATCTGATTTAAAATTTGGAGGAGGTTCTATGTTGTTTTGAGGGATATCCTGAACCTCTGCTACGGTATCCACGATAAGGCCTATCGAAGAGTTGTCTATATTTACTATTATTATACATGTACGATTATCAAAAGGCCTTTCTTTAAGGCCAAACCGTTTACGAAGATCCATTGCAGGAATCACCTTTCCTCGTAAATTGATTACACCTCTTATATAATCCGGCAGGTCAGGAACCTCAGTTATTTTTTGCATTTCAATTATTTCCAAAACATCGGCAATCCGAACCCCATAAACTTCATTCTCCAATTTAAAGAGTAAATATTTATTTGCCTGTGTATTTTCCTCTTCTTCATCAGTAATAAAGATTTCTTCCTCCATTCTAAAATCCTCCTAATTTAATTCATATTTTAAAAGTGCACCCGTATCTATTATTAAACTGACTTCCCCGTTTCCCAAAAGACTGCAACCGGATATGGCTTTTATATTAGAGACGTATCTTGGTAAAGCTTTAATCACAATCTGTTGGTAACCAATTATTTCATCAACAAGTAGTGCGGCAATTCTATTATTTGCCTTAACGATAATAAGAAGTCCTTCTGAGGTATTTATCTTGCCGTTATTAAGCTTAAAGAATTCTCTTAATTTTATAATTGGAATAATCTTATCTCTTAGCTTAAAAACTTCTCGGTTTGAATCTGTTTTTGTTATCTGTTCTTTTGATGCTTTGTGAAACTCAAGGATATCATCCAGTGTCAAAGCAAAAATAGTATTACCTGTTTTTAAGATAATCCCATCAAAAATAGCAAGAGTTAATGGAATTTTTAGAATGATTTCTGTTCCTTCGCCAAAAGAACTTTTAATTTCAATTTTTCCCTTTAGTTCTTCAATATTCCTTCTCACAACATCCATCCCCACTCCACGTCCTGATATTTCAGAAACCTTTTCAGCCGTGGAGAAACCAGGTTCGAATATCAATTGCCATACTTCTTCATCCGAGAGTTTTTCTTCTGAAGATTGTAGTAGCCCTCTTTCTTTTGCCTTGGAAATAATCTTTTCTCTATCAAGGCCGGCACCATCATCTTTCACTGTAATCCATATCTCGTTCCCCTCGTATTTTGCGCCTAAATGAAGATTCCCTATTTTGGTTTTGTTTCTTTTTAGTCTGGTTTCAGTATCTTCAATACCATGATCCAGAGCATTTCTAATTATGTGGATAAGAGGGTCTGATATCTTTTCTATTACATTTCGATCCATTTCAGTTTCTTGGCCGCTGATTGTAAAATTTATTTCCTTGTTGAACTTTCTGGATAAATCACGTACCAGTCGTTTCATTTTATTAAAAATTCCATCAAGTGGTATCATACGCATTGACATGGCAATTTCTTGTATTTCTCTCGTTATCTTTCCGAGGTATCCTGCTGATCTATTGAAACTTTCAAATTTTTCTCTGTGATCAATTTTCAATTGCTCAATTTCCGGATTATGTATTATCATGGCTTCTGCAGTGATTATTTCACCGACTAAATTAAAAAGTTTATCGAGTTTCCACATATCCACCCTGATATCTTTCCGTTCAAAAGAGAGTTGTTTGTTAATATCTCCTATTTTATCGCGCATCTTAGCCTGAACTTGTAAAGCGTTATTTATACACTCTTTACTTACCTTCCCCTGAGCAATAAGTATTTCACCAACTTTTTTATTCTGTAGATTTAATGCTTCTTCCACATCATCTTCTGTTGCTTCACCTTTTTCAATCAAAATTTCACCGAGTGGCTTGTATTCATTCGATTGTTCTGTGCTTATTTCCTCATTTTTTATAAAATCAAGGACTCTTCGTATGGAATCTACTGTATTAAGAATTAGTGTAATTACATTTACATTAACTTCTCTTTTTTGTTTTTTTATCGAGTCAAAAGTGTTTTCCAAATCGATGCAAGCTTTTTCAAGTTCTTTCTGTCCAAGAAAGCCGGCATTTCCCTTTATCGTATGAATATGCCTGAAAGCATCATCTAGCCGGGAGAGGTCAGATGGATCTTTTTCTAATTCTAAGAAATCCTTTTCCACTATATCTAGAAGTTCATTTGATTCGGCTACAAATTGTTCAAGTATTTCATTTGTTACGAGATCATTATTTGCATTGTTATTAGCAATTGTTTGTTTTTCTTTTTCTTTCAATTTAGGAGTATCCAGAGTTTTAAGTTTTTCTATTTTTGAGATAAGAAAATCAATGTTGTATGATATATCCTGTATTTCTATTGTTGCTTCCGAGTTCGATAGAGAAAGCACAGTATTGTTGATTTCACTAATCATTCCGTTTAATATATCTGTACCTTCTAACAGGATATCCGTAATATCCGGATTTATCTGTATGGTTTTATTCCTTAGATTGTCCAGAAGAGTTTCTAATGAATGGCTAAGCTTTTTAATGGGATCAAAACCAAAAAAAGACGAGTTTCCTTTTATTGTATGCATGGATCGAAATATTTCGTTTAAGGCAGTTTCATCATTGGAACTTTCAAGCTTTAGTATCTTTTCTTCAATGTTTTCTAAATGCTCCTGCGATTCTTTGATAAATGAAAGTAATATTTCGATATCATCAATAACAATCTTTTTTACTGCAGTATTATCAAAATTTTCTTTATACAATGATTTTTCTGTTTCATTACTTTCACCTTCCAATATGTCAAATATTTCATTCTCATTTTTATCTTCCAATATACTTTCAAAACTCATACCTAAAACATTATTGCTTTTCATAGTTTGTCCTTTATCTGTTTTGCAATTGTCAAGTAATCATAAGCTCCGTTACTTTTAGCATTGTATTGAAAGATTGTCTTTCCATAGCCCGGTGCTTCTGCAAGAGAAATATTTACCCTTACCGGGTGTAATATAATTCCCTTTCCCAAATTTTTTATGATTTCGAGAATTATGGACCTGCTAAGTTTGGTTTTCTCTTTGAAAAATGTTGGAATGATACCCTTTATCTTAATATTTGGATTGTAAATCTTCCTAATCTGATTTATTAGTTGTACCATTTCAGCCAATCCTTCCATAGCTAAAAAGTGGGTTTGCATTGGTATAAAGACTTCATTCGATGCTATAAGTGCCGAGATATTCATTAAAGTTAGTGTTGGAGGGGTGTCAAAAATTATATATTCAAATTCACTAGAAATTCTTTCAACAGTGTTGGCTAAAAGTAATCTTGCTTCCTTCATTTTTGAGAAATCTCTTTCAAAGGCTGTAAGTTTTCTTGAAGCAGGAATTATTTTTAATGTTTTAAGATAAGTATCATGTATGATCTCCCCTAATTGTTTTCCGTTGGTTAGCAATGTGTAAAGATCTTTGCCTTTTTCCCTGGATTTAATTCCAAGAGAAAGTGTTGCATGAGCTTGGGGGTCTGTATCAATTAGTAGAACGTTGTTACCCATGTGTGCCAGAGCAGCGGAAATATTTACTGCTGTTGTTGTTTTACCACTACCACCTTTTCTGTTGCTTATAGAAAGGATTCTCTGCATTTTAGCTGTTTAAAACCTCTCGAATTTTATAACCCAAATCTATCGCGCTGAAGGGTTTTGATATGAAAGGAAGTTTAATGTCACTGTTTATATGTACATTTCTTATGATATTTTCCGTATAACCTGATATTAATAAAACTTTAATCTTAGGATTTATCTTTTGAGCACATTTCACTATATCATTGCCACTGATCCCTGGCATTATTACATCTGTGAGGATCAAATCTATTTTGTTTAAGTTGTTCTCTATTATAGATAATGCGTCACTACCCGATTCAGGGCTTGTTACAGAGTAGCCAAGAGCTCTTAGCATTTTCTCTATCATATTTCTTAAATCTTTATCATCTTCCACAAGTAAAATATTTTCTGTCCCATAAATATCTCTCTTGTTTTGTTTCCTGTGTTCTTTATTTGGTGTTTTTAATGTTGAAGGAAAATATATTTTAAATGTTGTTCCTTTGTTTATTTCACTGTACACATTTATGAAACCGTTATAATGCTTTACAATACCAAAAACAGTTGAGAGGCCAAGCCCTGTACCTTTATCAGGTTTCTTGGTTGTAAAGAAGGGTTCAAATATTTTCTGTTTTGTTTGTTCGTCCATCCCAATACCGTTATCGCTAACAACAATTGCAACATAATCCCCTGGCAAAATTTCTGGGTGTTGTTTTGCGTAATTATTATCAAGATATATATTCTTTGTTTCTATCAGTATTTTTCCACCATTTGGCATCGCATCATGTGCATTTACCATTAGGTTCATTAGTATTTGTATCAATTGTCCTTTATCTATGTTTATCTTATTAATATCATGTTCAAGATTGGTTTCAAGAATTATATCTTCGCCAATTAGGCTCTGTATCATCTTTTTGTTATTCAGGATAAGTTTATTCGGATTGATAATTTGATCTTGAAGAGATTCTTTCCTACTAAAAATTAGTAGCTGTTTTATAAGCTCTGTAGCCCTTTCTGCTGCCTTCCTGATTTCTCTAACATATGGCTTTTTAATTTCTCCCTTCGGATACTCTTCTATCAATATCAAATCACTTAGACCTATGATTGCTGTAAGAATATTTCTAAAATCATGTGAGATGCCTCCTGCTAACCTTCCGATTGATTCCATTTTTTGAGCTTGAATAAATTGTTCATTAAGTTTCTCTTTTTCTTTCTCTAACTTTTTTAGAGCAGTTATATCATAAATTGTCTGTATGACCCCTTTAATTTTATTGTCACCATTTTTTATTAAACGACTCTTAATTAATTTGTGATCATTGTCTTTTACTATTATTTCATCTTCTTGTTCTATTCCTGTTTCTAAAGTAGTTGCCGCATTAGTAAAAAGATCAGTCTCTAAAATTGTTTTTGAAACATTGTTTTTCAGTGAGTCATCTTTATTTTCTAAAAACTGGTTAATAAGTTCCTCTGCTTTCACATTTAACCAATTAATTTTTAAGTCCGAATCATAGAAAATTATTCCTACATTAATATTTTGTAATATTAATTCATTACTTTCCATTTTCATTCGCTTTTAGAAGGAATTCTATTATTTTAGTAAGTCTACCTTCGGTATTGAAAAAAGGTATCCCGTATGCCCGAATAAGTATTTTTTTTGATTCCGGATCGTCAAAAGTGAAATCTTTCATTATAGCTTTTTTTGTTTTTCTTACCTGTTGTATGGTCAGAGGAAAATAAATTTTACCTGCTATTTTCTTATCAATTCTTCTCTTTTTTCGGAAATTAATATATGCATTGTTAAAACACGATCCTGATTGATTGGTTTCATCGATAATAAGAAAAGGAAATGGTATGGTATCTATTGATTTTTTTATCATTCTAACCTCCTATTTGGATTTCGCAATTAGTGTGCCAGGAATTATATAGAGATGAAATATATTTTATTTCATGTAATAACAACTAATTAAGTGATTTTTTCTTTTAATGTTAAATGAATATTGATTGATAAATAGAATTAACTTTTGTTAACAGAATATTATTAACCCCGTTAGTTTAAGATTATATAAGTAATTATTCTAACGGTTAAGAAAAGTTAAGAATTTACCTTTTTTGATTTTTTTTCTTTTTCTTCTTCAGTCTCTTGCTTAATGCAGCCGGTGATATTCCGAGTAACCTTGCAGCTTGTATTTGGTTTGATGATCTTTTAATAGCCTCATTTACCAATATATCAATTGCTTCTTTTATAGTGGGAAAACTATTTTGAAAAATAAAGGTTTTTACTTTATCATACTCTCTAATGCTATATTCTTCTTTTATTTGCGTTTCCTTTAACAAGTTTTTAAAAGATGTTTCTCTTAGTTTTCCACTTTTACACTGGCTAACAGCATTATAAATTATTGCACGTAATTCTCTTATATTGCCTGGAAAGTTATATGAAGAGAGTAAATCATACACTCCAGGTGAAATTTCAGCTATTTTTCTTGATAAATCTTTAGAGGCAATAGTGATATAATAGTCCGTAAGAATTGGTATATCATTTTTTCTTTCTCGCAATGGAGGAATGTTAATTTCATGGGTGAACAATCGGTAATAAAGGTCATTTCGAAATTTCCCTTCTTCTACAAGATGCTTCAAGTTTTTGTTTGTAGCACAAATTATTCGAACATCTGTTTTTCTAACATTATCTGAACCAATAGGGAAGTACTCACCATTTTCTAAAAACCTTAATAATTTGATCTGAGAAGATAAATCCAGATCCGCTATTTCGTCAAGAAATAGCGTACCTTTTCTTGCTTTCTCAACTAAGCCCTCTCTTCTTTCAATTGCATTTGTAAATGAACCTTTTAAGTGTCCAAATAGTGTATCAGTAAATATGGTATCATCAAGTCCAGAGACGTTAACCTTTATATATTCACCCTTTCGTCCGCTTAAGTGGTTGATAGCATCGGCTATCAATTCTTTACCAACACCTGTTTCACCAGTAATTAGGACAGGTTCATTACTCGTAGATATTGATTCAATGTAAATAAAAATTGATTTCATCTTGGGATCATTGGTGACAATATGTGAAAAAGCTTCACTGTTATACACTGTGTTTCTAAAGTAATTGTTTTTTAACTTCTCGTTTTCTGTTTTTATGCGATGCAATTGAAGAGCACGTTTTATTGTATTGATAAATTTAATCTTTTCGACAGGTTTTGTTAGGTAATCGAAGGCTCCAGCTTTTATGCATTCAACTGCAACGGGAACAGAATTTGTTCCTGTTATAACTATTATTTCAATATTTGGGTATCTATGACGAATTTCAGGAAGCAGTTTTCTGCCAGAGATCGAAGGCAGTGCTAAATCTAGGAGTATTAAGCTTATATTATTTTTAGCCAATATATCATTAATCTTTATACCGTCATTAATAGTTACAACATTCTCAAACCCGTTCTTTTTGAGTATATATCTAAATAGGTTAGCAGTTTGTTCATCATCTTCTACGATAAGAATTTGTTCTTCTCCACTCATTTTAAGGCTTTTTTTATACTCTTTGCTAATTCTTCAGGAGTAAAGGGTTTATTGAGAAAACTGAGTATACCCATTCTATTAAGTTCTTCCATTGCATTCGGCATGTAACCGCTGCATGCTATTATAGGTATATCAGGTTTTATTTTCAATATTTGTTGGGCTAATTCGATCCCGTTTAGGATTGGCATGTCTATGTCTGTTATCACTAAATCAAAACTGTCTTTGTACTGCTTAAACATATTTAATGCTTTCATACTATCTGAGGTGGCTTCTATTTCATAACCTAATTTTCTTAAGATTCTTTCCCATATATTAAGAAGTTCTTTTTCATCATCTACAAAGAGTATCTTTCCCTTTCCTACGGGTAAATCATTTGTTGCTCTGTTTTGTTTGGGATTTTCTAAAGAATGGATCTTAGCAATTGGAAGAATAATTTCAAAAGTTGTTCCTTTATTTACAATACTGCTTACTGCAATTTTTCCACCGAGTTTTTTTATAATTCCATTGGTTAAGGTTAATCCTAAACCGGTTCCTTGATGTTTTGTTTTTGTAGTAAAAAAGGGATCAAATATTTTGTCTAATATTGATTCCGGTATACCTGTACCTGTGTCTCGGATAGAAAGCTTTACATATTTCCCGGGGTTAAGATCATAAGCCCTGGAGTCTGAATTAATAAGAATATTTTCAAGTGTTATTTCTATTAATCCACGATTGTTCTTAAGTGCCTGGCGCGCATTGATGCATAAATTCATAATTACTTGATGGAGTAAAATTGGATTAGCTAGGATTATATCTTCTTTTGCATTTATTATTAGATTTAATTCTATGGTTTTTGGAAAAGTAGCACGGAATAATTTTACTCTTTCTTTTAAGATAGGTGTCAACTCAATTGGTTCTAACTCATCTTCTTTGCTTATAGATGCAAAGATTTGTTTAACAAGTTCTTTGCCTCGTTCACCAGCTTTGTATACTTGGTTTAATTGTTCGAAAAATGGTGAATCCTTTCCAACTTCTGAAATTAGTATATCGGTATAACCGATTATGATGCCAAGTATATTATTAAAATCATGGGCAATACCACTTGCAAGGGCTCCTATTGCTTCCATTTTTTGTGACTCTTTTAGTTTTCTCTCCAATAAATATTCTTTTGTAATATCTTTTCCCAATGCAACAAAATGCGTGGGTTCATTGTATTCATTTTTAATTGGTAATACTAAAATCGAGAGTTGCTTATGTTTATCTCCTGGTATTTTTAGGGAAATATTACCAAGCCATGTTTTTCCTTTAAGAAATGCATTTCTCATTTTATTATATGATTTTTCGGATTTAATTTTTTGTTTAATAGCATCAATATTCGTTATTTCTTCTTTCTTTAAACCAAAATATTTCTTAAAAGCTCTGTTGTAATTGATTATTTGCCCGCTTGAATTAAAAATCACAATAGAAACATCAGGTACATTATCTATTATTTTGGATATTAGAAGTCTTCGCTGCTCAGATTGAGAGTATTTTTTCATTAAGCTATGTAGTTTTTCTTTACTGTTTTCTAGTGCGGCTGATATGCCTAATATTTTGCTTTTTAGAATTTCTTCTTCATATTTGTTCTTGGTAATATCTTTAAAAAGGATTATTTTTATTTTTTGACTATTTTTATTAATATTTGGAAAATCATTTATGAAAGAAACCTTTTCATTTATATAAATTTTTTTACCGCTCTTTGAAATAAGAGTTTTATAATTCGGATTGTCATATTCTTTTTCTACTTTGTAAATATCTTTTATTTTTTTGCCTGTTAGATTAATAGATTTACAACCCAGTATTGTTTTGGCTGTGTCATTAATGAATATTATTTTATCATTTGCATCGGTAGCGATAACTCCCTCGCCAAGACTGTTTATGATTTTATAATAGTAACTGTTTTCCGATCTTATATTTATATCCTTGTTGTATTTGTGAAGAGCCATCTCTAAATTGGAGATTAATTCTTCTTCACTAAAAGGTTTAACAATGTAACCATAAGGTTCCGTTATTTTTGCACGATTTATTGTATTATCGTCCGCATAAGCAGTCAAATATATGAAAGGAATTTGTTTTTGGTTCTTAAGAATATTCGCAATTTCAATACCGTCTAGTTTCCCCGGCAGCTTAATATCAATAAAGGCAAAGTCGATAGGTTTTTTTTCTGTTACAGAGAGGGCATCTTCTCCGGTTGTAACAATATCTACTACATTGTAATTTGCATCCTCAAGAATAGATTTAATATCTTCTGCTACAATATATTCATCCTCTATAATGATTATATTTTTTGGTTTCATATTTCATCACCTGTAAAGATAATGCTTGCTATTGTATACTTTCCATTTCTTTCTATGGAAAATTCTCCCTTGAGTTGTTTTGTTAATATATTGACTAACTTTAGGCCAAAAGAAGGTTGTAAGCTACCGATTGTTTTTGGCATTCGTTGTCCATTATCTTTTACGGATAAATATACCATTTTATTGTTCCTCTTTGTAATGTTAATTTCCAGTTCACCATCATTATTGTTTATTATTCCATGTTTTAATGAATTAGAGATTAATTCATTTAAAATTAGAGCACAGTACATTAGTTGACTCTCATTCAGGTTAATTGGATTTACTTCAATTTTAATATTAATATTTTGTCTGTCAATTGAAAAAATATTTAGCAAATTATTGACCAACTTATAAATAAATGTTTCAAAATTGAATCTATTTGAGTAGTTTGATTTGTAAAAACTTTCGTAGAAAATTGACATGGTACGTATTTTGTTTAAAAAACTTTTGACTATATCTTTTACAGTTTGGTTTTCTATTTCTTTAGTTCTCAAACGAAGTATACTTGATATTAGCTGAAGATTGTTTTTTATTCTATGCTGTATTTCTTGCGTAATTAAATCTTTTTCTTTAAGAGCTAATAGCAGCTTTTCTTCTGTTTTTTTTAGTTCTGTAATGTCATTAATTATTCCACAGAGATACGTCACTCTGTCATGTTTTTGATTTTTAAATATTTTTCCTTCATTGACGGCCCATTTTATATTGCCATTGGATGTTAATATGCGATGTTCTAATTTAAATGATTTTGCCTGGCAAGATGAACAGTTATTAATCACATCGTGTATTTTGGGAATATCATCTTTATAAACAAATTTCATTGCATCTTCAAAATCAATATGATGTATCTTACTGTCTAAACCAAGAAACTCAGAAAGAGCTTTGCTTAAAATAATTTTTTTATTGTCAATATCCAGAATCCATGCTTTTATTCTTTCCAGGTGTAAACCATATTTCTTTATAATTTCAGATTCTTGTTGATATATGGGATTCTTTAAAGCTGCTAAAGTAAAAATGAAAAATTGCGAAATATAGTTTTTCTTATATAGGGGTTCCGCCCTCCCGAAAAGTTCGTTTTGATTTCCTCGCACTTTGCATTTGATTTCAATTTGATCATCTGAAGTGTTTTTTAGATAATCACAACTGACAATTTTTTTATTTTTGGGAAGCTCAAATACAAGAATATCATTGATATTTTTGCCAATTAATTCACTTTCAGTTAGATTTGTGATTATCATAGCATATTTATTCACAAAAGTGATTTTATTTGAATTATTACATAGAAATATAGCTGTTTTCATAATCCATTTCTTAGCTACTTACAAGATTAACCAAATAATTCATTTTAAATTTATTATTTTATTATCAATAATAAAATAACCTGAATTGAGTATATATATTACCAATTTTGGGTTAAAAAAGGGGATGAGTCAAAGAAGAGCTACCTATTTAACATTTATTTGAAGAGTTTCTAAATACTCTTTAGGAAATCAACTTATATGTCGGATAGGAGAAGTTTATTTTCAGGAGGCATTTATCTTGAAATTGACTATTTAATAAAGAAGAATTACATATCAGAAAAAGGCTGACTATAAGTGCAGTAATAAGGATTCTTTTACAAGAAAAGTCAGGGTTCTTTCAAAGCTGAACAATGACCTGGTAACAAAGCTGGCCGGGTATTTCATGGGCGCTGTAGTGAACAAGAAGTAGGTGTCCTTTCGCGGGATGGACACGCTATTCTGCTTTCATTAACATATCCCATACTGAAAGCAAAACCAGGAGGAGGCATGCAATATGTTTATCGATGTTTCAATGGTAATCAGGCCCGGCAGTTTTTTCAGAAGGGGGGTATCCCCCGTGGAAATCGGTAAGAAAAAGTTCCTGGAAGGAACAAGGGAGGAATTCGAAGCAACGGTGATTGCCATGCCGGCGCATACTTCCACTCACATAGACCTTGTTTTCCCCGAGAGGATGATCGCGCCTGAAATGATGGTTGGAAGGGGAGTACTTATCGATGTTCACGGAATATCGGGGGATATGATAAGAATGGCTGACTTCGAGGAAAAGATAGAAATCGGTCAGTCTGATTATGTCTTTTTCAGAACAGACTGGGATAGGTTTGCAGGAACAGAGAGATACTTCGAGCATCCTCAGCTTTCGCGGGAGATTCTCGATTGGCTTATTGAAAAGAAGATTTATGCAGTCGGAATAGATACCCAGGGGCTTGCAAGGGATCCGCTTCACGGAGAGTATGACAGGCTGATGGCGGAGAATGATATCAATGTAATAGAGAACTTGAGCAATCTGAAGGCGATAAATGGAGAAGAAAGCTTTAAAGTCTACTGTTTTCCGTTGAAAATAGAAGGTATAGATGCAATACCAGCAAGGGTGGTGGTGGAGCAATGATTACGGGAATACACCATATAAACATTGTAGTTTCAAACTTGGATGAATCGATACAATTCTTCGAGGCGCTGGGCTTTTCACTTTTCGAGAGGAAGCCCGTCTCCGGAAAATGGATAGAAGAGGTCGTGGGATTGAAAGATGTAAACGGCGAGTTTGCAGGCTTGAAACACGGAGGCACCAGTGTGGTGATAGAGCTTTTACAGTATGAAAACCCGAAGGGAAAGAGGTGCGCCTTCATATCGGAACCGAATGCCATTGGCATTCGCCATATTGCGCTGCGGGTGGAAAATATCAATATGGAGTATGAGAGACTTAAGGGGATGGGTGTTGAATTCTTAAGTGGTGTCAGGGAGAATCCCTATGGAAAGAAGATGTGCTACTTAAGGGGGCCGGACGGAGTTTTGCTCGAACTGGCAGAGGTGTGAAGAGGTAAGTGGATAAGGATGTCATCTTTAAACAGAATGCCGGTCTTGCGCTATCACCCGGTGACAGGGCGGTTTTCCTGGAAAAGGTTGTAATCCAGCGGGTGGAGGAGTCCTCGTACTTCATTATGCCGGGGGACAGGAGCCTCTACCTGCCCTACGTGGTAAGGGGAACCTTCAAGGTTTACAAGCTGGCCGAGAACGGAAGGGAAATCATACTGTACAGGATAGAGGACGGGCAGAGCTGCATACTGTCGGCACTGAGTATTATAAACGGGACACTCTTTCCGGCAACGGTTGAGAGCGAGAGAGACAGTGATGTTCTTCTTGTCCCGGCCGAACTTCTTAAATACCTGGTGGACAGGTACCCCGGCTGGAGGAACTACATCTTTGCAATGTACAACAGTCGGTTCGATACTATGCTTGCCCTTATAGACGAACTGCTCTTCAGAAAGCTTGATATTCGCCTCGCCGAGTTTCTCTTGAAAAGGGGTAATAGAAGCGGCTTCATAGAGATGACCCACCAGCAAATTGCTGACGAACTGGGAAGCAGGCGTGAGGTTATCAGCCGCCTATTGAAGGATTTTGAATCGGGGGGAATGGTGGAACTTGGAAGGGGAAGAATCTCTATAAAGGATCCCTCGAAATTGACAAAAAAAGCCTCTCTTGTGTAACTATGTCACAGAGCTGCGGTAGATTTTTGTGTACTCTGTAGGTAGAAATTCTACCAAAAATTCTACTTATGGAGGTAAATCATGAAGAACGTAGGTTCAGTCGACAAGGTAACTCGTTACATCCTGGGAGTTGTTCTTATTGCCCTGGGAATAGTATTGCAGGTTACAGTGGGAGCTTATTGGTGGGTTGCACTGATAGGTCTCGTACCAATCGTTACCGCAATGTTCTCCGTTTGTCCGCTCTACCTGTTGCTGGGAATCTCCTCTGCAAAGAAATAAAGGATACGATTCCGATAGCCCGGGGTAATAGAGGAAATTGAGGTAGTTGGGGTAATTGGGGTAATAGAGGTGCCACTTGAAAGTGCCAAATAAAGGTGCCCCAGGAACAAGGGCGCCTCGAATAGCGATACATTTCGGTATCTATCAACCATAGGCCCTGCAAACTTATCGAGGATATCCTTAAGGGAATATCCTTATAAGAGCAGGGCCCTTTTTTTATATGGCCTTCTTGTGGGTGGTTTGGCTTGTTGGGTTGCTTCATCAGGTATAACGCGTTTGGCCCGTTCGGTTTGTTCGCTTTGGCTCGTTCGGTTTGTGTGGCTTGGTACATCTCAGTTTGTTTTTTCTGAAAAATTTTCATGAAATCAATGATACCTTTACGAATGCATACGAAAAAAAAATTACATTGCAAATATTATCAAGCTGTGCAAGAATATCCAGAGAGGGCTGCCTTGAAATAACTATGAAACAACTTTGGCTCTTGCGATAGAAGAGATTGCACCAATAGAAAGGAACTGGGACAACTGAGGAGAGGCATACAGGCTCTCGAGTGAGGAAAAAAAGTGTCTCTCTTGCCAACGGGAACGGTAACCTTTCTCTTTACCGATATCGAGGGAAGCACTCGGCTCTGGCAAAGCTACCCCGCAGAAATGCAAAAGGCGCTCCGCCGCCACGATGAAATATTGCGAAATGTAATAGAGGCAAACAACGGGTATGTCTTCAAGACAGTGGGTGATGCATTTTGCGCTGCATTTCATACGGCTCTGGAGGGGCTTAATGCGGCACTTCAAGGCCAGTTCGCATTGCAGAGGGAAAGCTGGGAGACACCCAGCCCAATCCTTGTGCGCATGGCTCTTCACACAGGTGAAGCCGAAGAGAGAGGGAACGACTATTACGGTCAGACTCTCAACCGTGTTGCGAGGTTGGAGAGTATAGCTTACGGTGGACAGGTACTCGTTTCTCTCGTTACGGCAGAGCTCGTAAGAGACTCACTTCCTGACAGAGTAACTTTGAAGGATCTCGGTGTTCACAGATTAAAGGATCTCATACGGCCGGAATCGGTGTATCAGCTTGTACATCCCGATTTACGCTCCGATTTTCCGCCGCCAAAATCACTTGATGTTCATGTTCATAATCTTCCGATTCAACCGATCCCTTTAATCGGGAGAGAGAAGGAACTGGAAATAATAAGGACAATGCTTGCCGATAACAGCGTAAGGGTCCTAACTCTTACCGGTCCCGGAGGAATCGGCAAAACAAGGCTAGCATTGCAGGCTGCTGCTGAAAACATTGAACGTTTCAGGCACGGTGTTTTCTTTGTTGATCTTTCATCCGTATTCAATGTTGAAAGGATAATGCCAGTTATCGGTGAAACACTCTGTATAAGAGAATCCAATACCCGATCTGCATTTCAAAATGTGGTAGATTATTTAAAAGATAAGCAGGTTCTCCTGGTTATCGACAACTTTGAACAGTTGATTAACGGTGAACTTCAGATAGTAAAGTTGTTCAATCAATGCCCCCTTGTAAAGATTCTTATGACCAGCAGGGAGCCCCTTCATGTGCGTGGTGAAAGGGTCTTTGCAATACCTCCTCTTACGTTCCCGAAGGTTGAGTTACAAAAGCTGGAAAAGCAGGTTGGGATAGACAAGTTAACGCAGTACGAATCGGTAAGGCTATTCATAGAAACGGCACTCTCCGTTAGGCAGGATTTCCGGATTAACAATAGCAATGCCCCTGCGGTAGCAGAGATATGTTCGAGGTTGGATGGCATTCCTCTTGCAATTGAACTTGCAGCAGCACGTATAAAACTACTTACCCCGGAAGCTATTCTTGATAGGCTTCAGAACTCGCTGAACCTACTTAGCAGCGGAGCCCATGATCTTCCTGAAAGACAGAGAACTTTAAGGGCCACTATAGGGTGGAGTTATGAGCAGCTTGATGAAACCCTTAAAAAAACATTTCGAAGCTTATCCGTGTTTCGAGGTAACTTTACCATCGATGCTGCCGAATTCTTACTTTCCAGGGCATTGGATAAAGGTCTGGATATTCTCGACACGTTGGAGTCACTGGTGGATAAGAGTCTCGTTCTTCGGAGTACAGAAGCGGAAAACGAACCTGAATTTCACATGCTGGAAACGATTCGTGACTACGGGAGAGAGAAATTAAAAGAAAACAATGAGATAGATTCGATAATGGAGTTGTACACCGATTATTACATGAATCTTGCCAAGGAGGCGTCTGAAAACTTGGATGGAAGGGACCAGGTTGTATGGCTTGATAAACTGGGGGGCAACATAGAGAACATTCGTTCGACGCTTGGCTGGTTCTTGAAAAGGAATGACTGCCGTTCATGCCTGGAAATGGCAGGTTACCTGTGGAAATTCTGGCAGGTACGGGGATACCTCCTACAGGGCAGCAATTTTTTAAAGCAGATACTCTCTCTTTGCAGGGAATCCAAAAATGAAAAACCTGAATCTTCACTCTTGGCGGTGACTCTGCTGGGTACCGGTGTTCTTGCGAGGCACAGGGGTGATTATTCAGAATCGGAAAATTATTTGAAAGAGTCCCTTGCGATATTTGAGTGTAACAATGATCTGCATGGCGTGGCAATCGTAATGCATGAATTGGGATGGACAAGTTATCGAGCAAACAGGTTTGATGAGGCTTTTAATTATTTTTTGAATTGTAAAATCAAAGCAGGAGATACCGGGGATGTGATTCTTACGGGAAAAGCCAAACTAGGTTTGGGAACCACTAAATGGAGGCAAAAGAGGATTAAAGAGGCCGTTACGTTTCTTGAAGATTGTATCAAGATCTTTACTGAAAATGAAAACTACAGAAGCCTTGCCCAGGCGATCGGCAATATGGCGATAATTTTTGCTCAGGGAGGGGATTTTGAAAGGGCAGAAATGTATTTCAGAGAGGGGGCTTCCATATATGAAAAATTGAAAGACAGATACAATTTGAAGATATCATATAATAACATTGCATACATGAGCTTTCAAAAGAAAGATTACACGGGAGCCAACAAGTACTATGGGAGGTTGCTATCGCTATCGAGGAAGACGGGAGACATACGCATGATGGCCACGGCTCGGGTAGGGCTTGCTGAGGTCTTTCTTGAACTCGGGTATTTCGACAGGGCCGAGGAAATGGCGGAGGAGGCTGTAAAAGATTTAAGGCCATCATTAGAGAAATTGGAACTGGGTATGGCATACAGGATTCTTGGCCAGGTAAGTATAAGGCGCGGAGAAAAAGAAAAGGCCAGGATGCTTCTTGAAAAGAGTGTGGTACTTTTGAGGAAAACAGGCGATGAGGAGGAACTGGCTGCAGCCATGGGGCTGCTACAGGATATAGATACCAATTGATACAAGGAGGAAAAAGTGAAAAAGCTAAAGGTATTCGGAGGTAAGGGTGTTTTTCTGGTTGTACCTATACTTGTACTACTGTTAGTTTCAACCTTCTCGTGGGCGGAGGGTACAAGGGAGGTTGTTGGTCATTCACCAGGAACTCGGCTTATCGCCTTTGCCGTGCTGGTGGAAGCACCTGAAAGTTATGCGGGAAAGAGAATTGTTGTGGAGAACAAGAAGCCAAAGCTTTTCGGAGACTACAAAGGAAGTCACAGGTATTTCAGGGTTCTAACCAATATCGATATCTACGGACTGGATAATAGCAACCGGAAGGTCCAGATAAATGAGAAGTTCAGGCCAAAGATATTCATAGAGGTTCCGTACACCGATTACGATGTGAAAATGGCAGGTGGCCAGACCAAGCTGAAGCTGCTGTTCTGGGATACGGGACATAGAAGGTGGATCAGCCTGGAGGATCTTGAAAAGGCTGGAGAGTTGAAACGGGTGCCGGGGAAGTACAAGAACTCTTTCAGGTTTGTGGTTCTCGTATGGCCCATTAACGATAAGTATATTGCTTTTGGCGGTTGATTGTACCAGCGATATCAAAAAATTACAGTACAACCTCTATAAACATGAAGGCTGCAACAAATAGGAAGAGAGCTGCAAGGCTCTTTTCCAGGACATGCTGGGAAATTCTCCTGGAAAGCAGTGAACCGAGTTGGCCCCCGATTATTACTCCTGGGATCGTGTAAATTACCAGGTTTGCAACAAGTATCAAGGTTTCAGTTCCCGAGTGGACAAAGTCGATAAAGTGGCTTACCGATGCTGAAAGGGCCGTTACGGCAACAACGAGAACGCTGGTTGCCACGGCAACCTTGCTCGGTACCTTGCATCGCTGCAGGAGGAAGAATCCGTTCAGCTCGCCGAGTCCCGTGGATATCATGCCTATGAAGATGCTTCCGATGCCCGTAAAGAGCATTCCTTCCGCCTTGTTGCATACCGTGTAGCATATCTTCTCCCCGTCCTTTGTTACGATGCACCTTTCACCCTTTCCCTCTCCGTATTCCTTGTCTATTTCCAGGTTTATCTTTTCTATCTCCTTCTTGTTGGGTGTTCGTAAGAATGATAGGGCTATTACTATCAGTCCGGTACCGAGAATGGTCTTGAGCACCACCGGAGGAATGAACTTTCCTGCCCAGGATCCGAGGAGAGCCAGGGGGACGGTAACCATCAACAGTAGTAATCCCAGCTTGTAATCGATAAGCCTCTTCCGCATGTAGGCAAAGAGGCCACTTGCAAAGCCGAATACCTCGGTTATGAGGCCTGTTCCGATGGCAATATCGGGATTGAGTTTCAGTGCGATGATAAAGAGGGGTGTGAAAAAGGCGCCCCTTCTACGCCGGATGCCATGGTAATGGTGGCGATTACGATTGAAATCGGAAAGAGATACCAGTGGTAAGGCTGAGCATTTGTCCGTCCCCTATTAAATCTATCGAATATTGATGTTTCTGCAAACTAAATTATAGTTTCTTGCTGGCTTATTGCAACAAGAAACAGGGAGAAACAGGAAATATCCTGAAAATGAAAATCATGATATAATAGTTACATGAAAATACATGAAGCCATTATCGACGGCGTAAGGAGAAACCCGGAAGGAATAATAGAAAGAATAGTCTCCTTTATAAGGGAGCAGGTAAAGGCTTTTAACAGGGAAGGTGCCATCATGGGCTTGAGCGGCGGAATAGATTCGGCACTGGGAGCATTTCTCACGGTATGTGCCCTTGGAAGGGAAAATGTGTTCTTCCTCTTTCTCCCCGAGAGGGACAGCAGCAGGCAGAGCAAAAGAGATGCAGAGCTTGTGGCCGATGCATTGAAGGTGGAACTGAAGGAGGTCAATCTCACACCGCTGCTCAGGAAGATAGGTGTGTATCGGCTGGAGCCTCCCGCTTTCGGGATTCCCAGAAGGCTGCAGGAGAGGTATGTTCTAAGGAAATACGGGGAACTGCAGGATGAAAACGAAACGACCTACCTTAAGAACCTGAAGGGGGGAGCGGGTAAGGATGAGCTTAAAAGGGGAATTGCATACTACAGGATAAAACACAGGCTCAGGATGGTACTCTGGTATTTCTACGGCGAGCTTTCGAATTACCTCGTAATCGGTAACTGCAACAAGACGGAGAAGCTTACCGGTTACTTCATAAAGTACGGGGATTCAGGCTCCGATATAGATGTGATTTCGGGGCTTTACAAGACACAGGTAAGGGAACTTGCCCGGTATATGGGAATACCTCGGAGGATTCTCGAAAAGGCTCCCTCTCCCGATATCATGCCGGGTATGACAGACGAGTATGCCCTTCAGATGAAGTACGATAGGCTGGACGGGATTCTTTACGGCCTTGAAAAGGGTATGAAAGCCGAGGAGATAAAAGAAGGCACGGGTGCAGGGGAGAGAGAAATCATGTATGTGAAGGAACTCGTTGAGTTGTCGAGGCATATGAGGGAACTACCGCCGTCGCCCGATTTGAAGGGTCTGCTCTGATATTACTCCGAAACCATTAAGACTAGGAAGCATTAAGCTCTGATACCCCCGATCTCTGATACCATTTAATCGAATCATGTTGTTGAATGTAAATCATTTTGGTGATAAGTTAAGTTATGCATATACAAGGTGGCTTGATACTCTTAAAGGAATACCTTGAGAGCTTGCCCGAAGCAGAGAAAAAGGTTGCCAGATTCATACTTGAAAATCCGGAAGATTTTATTCGCCTGAGCATCACTGAGGTTGCAAAGAAATGTTCATCCAGTGTTGCTGCCGTTGTAAGGTTATGCAAACGCCTCGGTATCGATGGATTCAAGGAGTTGAAAATCAGAATAACATGGGACCTCTCAAAGGGGAAAGAAACAAAACCTTCTATAAAGATAGAACCCGGTTTATCTGTGGCAGAGATATCGAAGTCCATAATCTACAACAACAGGATAATCCTCGATGCGATACTGAATATCATAGATGTGAAGAAATTCGAAACAGCCACGGAAAGAATCTTCAAGGCAGACAGGATTGATATCTATGGTGTGGGAGCCTCCGGGGTTGTGGCCATGGACCTGTACCAGAAACTCCTTAGGATAGGAATGAAGTGCTCCTACAGTGCCGACATGCAGCTTCAGATAACCTCGGCATGCGGGCTCGACAGCAATGACTGCGCCATTGCAATTTCTTATTCAGGAGAAACCCCCTCTGTAGTCAAAGCGATCAACGAGGCGAAGGTATCAGGTGCCTATACGATAAGCATAACCCGCTTCGGTACTAACAAAGTATCTGAAATAGCCGACTTGAACCTCTACGTGCCATTTGTTGAACCTATCTTGAGGGAAGGAGCCATGACTTCCAGGATATCCCAGCTCATAATTATCGATATACTCTTCTCCATCCTCGCCTCGAGACATCCGGAGAGTTTCTTAGCCAGCCTCAACAGAACCGCAGAGGTGCTGAAACCCGAGATAAGATAAAAAATATTTTAATACCAAAAGAGGTCTAAAATGACAGGCAAAAACAAATTCTTTCTTCTCTTATCAGTTATAGCAGGCTTGGGCATTCTTGCCTTCATCGGCGTAGGCCTGTGGCTCAATGTGACATGGTTCGACAAACTCGGTTACCTAAAGGTGTTTACAACAATCCTGTGGGCAAAGATAGGTCTGTGGTTGATATTTTTCACGCTTTTCTTTCTCTTTGCAGGGGCAAATCTCCTCGTTGCCTACAGAAGGGGTAAGATAGGGGTCCTGCAGATTAAACAGGCAGGGATGCCTGCCCAAATGAGCAGGGAAGTCGACAAGAGAACGGGTGTTCTTCTCTCGCTTCTAATACTCTTTCTGCTTGCAGTCTTCATGGCGAACAACGCCCTCAAGAATTGGGACATAGCCCTGAAGTTTCTCAACAGGACCGCCTTCAATCTGAAAGACCCAATCTACGAGAAGGACATATCTTTCTACGTATTCTCCCTTCCCTTTTATCTCTTTCTAAAGTCATGGGGATTGACCGCCGTAATCCTTACGGCTCTTGCCGTGGGCACCCTGTACTTTCTCTCCGGTCATGTAAGCCAGGAAAACAACAGGTATACTTTCAGTTCCAATGCAAGGAAACATATCCTCTTTCTCCTGATAATTTTCACATTACTCATTGCATGGCATTACTGGCTAAAGCGTTACCAGCTGCTCTTTTCCACGAAGGGGTTGATATTCGGGGCCAACTATACCGACGTCAAGATAGTAAAGCCCGCATACCTCGTGATGATATTGATTTCACTCGTTACAGCCGGTTTGACACTTGTAAGTCTCCTGAAGAATTCGTTTCGCCAGATGATTGTCGGATACGTTGTTCTTATAGTTTCAGTGATTGTGCTTCTCGGAGTGACTCCCGGAGTGATGAGGCAGTTTGTGGTAAAACCGAATGAATTGAGGTTGGAGCTACCCTACATAAAGGACAATATTCAATTCACAAGGAGGGGTTACGACCTGAACAGGATAGTGAAGAAGGCCTTTCCCGTTAAAGCCTCCCTCACAGCCGACGATTTTGCGGGTGGTTCCGATATAACCAAGCACATAAGGTTGTGGGACAGGCGGCCGTTGAAAGCGACCTTTTCTCAACTCCAGGAGTTCAGGCTCTACTATGACTTCAACAGCATAAATACTGACAGGTACCACTTTAACGGGACATACAGGCAGGTAATGATATCTGCCCGCGAGATCAACGATGCAAACTTTCCTCCCGCCGCCCAGACATGGGTAAACCTGAAGCTTCAGTACACCCATGGTTACGGCGTGGTAATGGCACCGGTTGACAGCATTGGCCAGGAGGGGCTTCCCGAACTGATTATAAAGGATATACCTCCCAAGATATCGGTACCTCTAAAGATTGACAGGCCGGAGATCTACTACGGGGAAGAAACGACATCCTATGTAATCGCCAATACGAGGATACCGGAATTCGATTACCCCAAGGGTAACGACAACGTGACAACCCATTACAGTGGAACGGGCGGACTGGAAGTAAAGAATGGCTTTCGAAAATTTCTCTTTGCTGTAAAGTTCATGAGTACCGATATTCTCTTTACGAACTATGTTTCTCCGAAAAGCAGGATAATGATCTACAGGAGCATTCAGGAAAGGGTACCCACCATAGCTCCCTTTCTCACCTTCGACAACAATCCTTACATAGTGGTCTCCGGCGGCAGGCTCTACTGGATCGTCGATGCTTATACGAAAACGGACAAGTTTCCCTATTCCAACATATACAAGGATGGATTCAACTATATAAGGAATTCGGTAAAGATAACCATCGATGCATACAATGGCGATGTAAAGTTCTACATCGTGGACAATAAGGATCCTATTATAGAAACATACAGAAAGATATTTCCCTCTCTCTTCAAGGATTTCTCGGATATGCCAGCTAACCTGAAACTGCATGTTAGGTATCCTAAGTACATGTTCAATGTTCAGGCAAAGATGTATGCTGTGTACCACATGATGGACCCCCAGGTCTTCTACAACAAGGAGGACAAGTGGGAGATTCCGCATGAGATCTATGGTGAGAAGGAAACAGTGATGAATCCCTACTATGCCATTGTGAAGTTTCCCGGGGCAAAGGAGAGGGATGAATACGTACTGATGATGCCCTTTACGCCGCTCAACAAGAACAATATGGTGTCATGGGTTGCGGCGATGTGTGATCAGGAGAACTATGGCGATATCGTGGAGTATCAATTTCCAAAGGAAAAACTGATCTTCGGGCCCATGCAGATCGAATCGAGAATCGACCAGAATACCGAAATTTCTCAGCTTCTCACCCTGTGGGGGCAGAAGGGTTCTACCGTAATAAGGGGAAATCTACTCGTTTATCCGATAAAGAACTCTATCCTCTATGTGGAGCCGATATACCTCCGTTCAGAAAAGAGCGAATTGCCAGAACTCAAGAGGGTTGTCGTGGCCTACCAGGATAAAATCGGTGTAGGAGTCAACCTGGAAGAGGCTCTTGGCGAAATCTTTACCGGAACCCATGCAGAGGCCACCACTGTGGCCGCCGGGGGAGCTTCTGCCAAACCACTAAAAGCCCTTACCAGGGAGGAGCTCATAAGGGAGGCAATGGCAGATTTCAATACGGCTCAGGAAAAATTACGGGCAGGCGATTTTGCAGGTTACGGTGAGTACACGAACAAGCTCAAAAAGGTTCTGACGGAACTGGAAAAGACACTGGAGTAGGTTTTACTACTGGAGTAGGGCTTGCTCTAATGGAGGGCTTGCTAAAGTAGATCTCGCTATAGAGAAAGGCTTGCTGAAGTAGAGCTTCCTCGAGTAGAACTTGCTGAAGCAGGGTTTTCTGGTCTGGAACTCAGGGAAATATCTTTCCCGGGTTGAGTATCTCATTGGGATCCAGCGCCTTCTTTATGCTTTTCATTACGGAGATGACGGAAGGCTCGAGGTTTATCCCGATGTATTTTTTCCTCTTGTTTCCTATACCGTGCTCGCCGGAGATCTTGCCCCCGAAACCGGCAGTTATTCGGTACAACTCCGTGAGAATGGCATCTATGTTTTTCTCCCATTTTTCCGGGCTCCAGTCATCCGGCTTGAGCGGGGTGGCGTGCAGGTTTCCGTCGCCCGCATGGCCGTAACAGGGTATCGGAAGTTTGTACTTCTTCTGAAGGCCTTCCAGTTTTTCCATGAAATCGGGAATCGAAGCCGTCGGTATTACGATGTCTTCCAGGCTCTGGTGGGCTGTCTTTACCTTGAATGCCTCCGCTATGTTCTTTCTTACATTCCAGACCCTGTCTATCGTGGTCCTGTTGTCTGCCACGTAGACTTCGAATGCTCCGTTTCTCGTGCAGATGTCGCCGAGGGTTTCATAGTCCCTTTCGACCTCTTCGATGTTCTTACCATCAATTTCTATAAGAAGCATCGCTTCCGACTCCCTGTAGGGAAGCTCTTCGTTAAGATACTCGCACGAGGTAACCACTGATAGCCTGTCCATGTATTCGATGCTGGTGGGGATTATCCTCCCCACCCGGAGAAGCTTTGGAACAACGGCTATCGCCTCTCTCGTACTCTTGAAGAGGCAGAGGAGAACAGCCCTTGCCCCCGGGAGGGGCAGGAGTGAGAGCGTAATCTTCGTAAAGATTCCCAGTGTCCCCTCCGAACCTGTGAACAGGTGGATCAGGTCGTAACCTGTTACATCCTTTCTAACCTTGCCGCCGAGCCTTAGTATCTCTCCCGTTGGCGAGACGACCTCCAGGCCGGTGATGTACCTCGAGGTGACACCGTACTTGATTGCTTTGCCGCCGCCGGCATTCTCTGCCACATTGCCGCCGATAAAGCATGTTTCGAGGCTCATCGGGTAGCCGGCAAACATCAACCCCTTGTCCTTCAAAACCTCGTTTATGTGATTGGTTACTACCCCCGGCTCTACTGTAACCATGAGGTTCTCGAGGTCGATGTCCAGTATCCTGTTCATTTTTTCCAGGGAAACCACTATACCGCCATACTGGGGAATTGCCCCGCCGGAAAGTCCGCTTCCCGCACCCCTCGGTGTAACGGGTATTAGCCTCTCATTGGCAAGTTTCATTATCTTAGCTATCTCTTCTGCACTCTTCGGTTTCACCACTACCTCCGGCATGGCATGGTATGCCTTCTCTGCAACCTCGTCGTGTGAGTATGCCTCGAGCTTCTCCCTGTCGTCGAATATCACGTTGCTCCTGCCGGAAATCTCTTCCAGCAGCCTTACTGTCTCTACTGTTACACGATTGTACCGCCCGGTCATCTTTCCGCCTCCGGGGCTCTTTTCTTTCTCTCTTTCAGTTTTTCGATGAGTCTCGGAAGAATCTCGAAGAGATCACCGACAATTCCGAAATCAGAGACAGAGAAAATCTGTGCATCCGGATCAATATTGATAGATATGATACTTTCCGCCGATTGCATTCCCGCAAGGTGTTGGATAGCTCCCGATATGCCAATGGCAATGTAGATTTCAGGCGTGACTGTCTTTCCGCTGAGTCCGACCTGGTGCGGGTAGGTTATCCAGCCGCGATCCACAGCTTCCCTGGAAGCGCCTACTCCTGCTCCCAAGTGTTTTGCAAGCTCCTCTATCAATTTGAAGTTCTCGGCCTTCTTTAAACCTTTTCCTCCCGATACGATGATTCTGGCATCGTGAAGCGACTCTCCTTTGTCGAAGTCTTCCCTTTTCAAAAATCTTACCTTGGAGCGGAGTTTTTCGGGGGGAAACTCAAGGCTTTCTATCTGTACCATGCGGGATGAATCCGAATCGGGGGTTCTCATCGAGTTTGGCCTTACCGTGGCCATCTGTACATTACCGAATACCGTTTTTATCGTTGCCATGACGTTCCCGCCCACAGCGGGTCTCGTTTGCAGAAGTTTGCCTGTTTCGATGTCATACCTCAGTTTGGTACAGTCCGCAGTAAGGCCGGTTCTGAGTTTCGATGCAAGGTATGGCATGATGGTTCTTCCCGTAGTAGTAGCTGAGGCGAGAAATACGTCAGGTTTTTCTCTTTCGATTATCTCCAGGAGTGCATACCTGTAGACTTCGGGAAGGAAATGCTGGAATTCATCCTGAACGAGGTGGATCACCCTGTCCGCTCCCCTGTAGCAGAGCTCCTCCGGGTGGTGGGCCTTTCCGGGGAGTATCGATATGACCTCGAGTTGCGGTTTTTCGCTTGAAGCAGAAGATTCCCCTTCGGATTCCTCTGTTTCCAGCAGACTCCTTGCCCATGCAAGAAGTTCGAAGGATTCCGAAACGATTTCGCCGTCTGAAGTTTCTGCAAGCGTAAGTACCTTTATTTTTTTCACAGTTCCACTCGCTCCGAAATGAAGTCTATCAATCTTTCTATGCTTTCATCGATCTCTTTTTCGTTCCTCGGTTTAAGAATCACGGACTTTCTTTTTACAACCGGTCTGAAAAGTTTTACTACCATGGTTGGTGAACCTTCAAGACCTGTTTCTCCCGGGCTGAAAAGTGACTTATCAAAATGTACATACTTTATACTGGCACTCTTTGCCCTCTTTTTACCCTTCAGGGTGGGTAACCTGGGTACTCCTATTGCCTTGGAAATGGTTAGCAGAACGGGCAAGCTGGCAGAGTAAGTTTCTATTCCCTCTTCCACGATTCTGTCGACCTCCACCTCGTTATCAGAGAGCTCGACCCGGGAAACGTATGTTAGTACGGGGAGATCCAGGAAGGAAGCAACAGCCGGCCCTACCTGGCTCGTATCACCGTCTGTTGCCCTTTCACCGCAGAGAATTATGTCATAGTTACCAGTTTTTTTTAGAACCCTGCTCAGTACGAGAGAGGTTGCATAGGTGTCCGATCCGGAAAACTCGCGGCCTGTAATCAGGATTGCACTGTCACAACCCATTGCTATGGCTTCCCTGAGTGATTTTTCCGCATCAGGCGGCCCCATGCTTACAAGGGTGATGGATGCAGGTGGATGTTTTTCCTTTATTCGAAGTGCCTCCTCTATCGCGTAGAGGTCCAACGGATTGATTATGGATTCCACACCCTTTCTTACTACTGTTCCTTTTTTTTCGTCTATCTTCAGGTTGTCCGTTTCCGGTACGTGTTTAATCAGTACGGCAAGTTTCATAACTTTTCTTTTCTAAGTGCTATTCCCTGGAATTCTTGTGGTTCTTGTGATTCTTATACGCCTCTACTGCCAGCCCGATTCTCCCCTCGTTTTTCGATAGCAGCATTTCGGCATCCTCTTTGCCTATTCCAAGGAGAACCATAACTATTGCCACCTTGGGCTTCATCCCTGATTCTGCGAAGGCTCTTTCGGCTTCCTCTCTGCTGCAGTCAGTTGCAAGTTTTATTATCCTCTTGGACCTCTCTACGAGCTTGTTGTTTACAGGTACAAGATCCACCATGAGGTTGTTGTAAACCTTTCCCAGTTTTATCATCGAGGCAGTTGTTATCATGTTCAATACTAGCTTCTGAGCCGTGCCGGATTTCATCCTCGTTGAACCGGTTATTATCTCCGGTCCGACATCGATGTATATCCTGTAATCGGCATGGTTGAATGTCCTGGACTTCCTGTTGCAGCTTAAGGCTATGACACTGGCACCGTTTTCTCTTGCCTGTTTCATTGCCCCGATTACAAAGGGTGCCTGCCCGCTTGCAGTAATACCGACAAGAACATCATGTGCACCTATGCCTCTCCTGTTTATCTCTTTCCTTCCCTCTTCCTCATTGTCTTCAGCCCATTCCACAGCCCTTACCAGGGCATCTTTTCCACCTGCTATAATCCCCTGAACCATCTCGGGAGGTGTCCCGAATGTCGGGGGACATTCGGCAGCATCCAGTACACCAAGCCTTCCCGATGTCCCGGCACCAACGTAGAACAACCTTCCTCCCCTCTTGAATGAGGAGACGACAATGTCCACAACCTTCGCTATACGTGGTATCTCTTTCTCTACGGCAAGGGGTACCGTCTTGTCCTCGTTATTGATTATTTTGAGGATTTCAATGGTATTCTTCTTGTCTATCCCTATCGAGTTGGGATTCCTCTGTTCGGTTGTCAGTTCCTCGAGGTAATCGAGAGGATTAGTCTCGTTCATGATAGGTAATATAATACCAGTATCAAAAATAATTTTCTATAACAATTTCTAAAAAATGTAAATTATTTTTAGATTTTTATATGAAAATCTCCTCCGAGACAACCTTAACTGGCCGTTTCTTTTATCATAACGAGGAACATCTTGGACCTATTTAAGGCCCTTAAGGAATGCATCTTGTTTGCAGGGAGAAGTATAAGCTCGCCACCCTTGACATGATGTTTTTCCTGCTCTATTCCAACGAGCATTTCACCCTCGATAATATAGACAAGGGCATCGAAGGGGGCCTTGTGCTCGCTTAATCCCTGATCCTTGTCGAAAGAGAACAGGGTAACGGTGCCGGATTGTTTGTCTATCAGTGTTTTACTTACAACTGCATCTCTGCTGTAATCGATCAACTCGGAGAGCAGTTTTCCACCTTCGGATAAAAGGGACCTGTCTATATTTTCTTTCAAAATCTTACCTCCCAAAATGAAATATTCTTCCGCTCTTGATGCTCACTACGTTGTTACTGCTTAAAAGTAACAAATGCTGGCACCTTGTGCAAACAAATTAAACGCCATTTATAATTCTAAAAAAATATTCTTGAAAAAACCATACTAATCTGGTAATGTAGTATTGATACTAGATTCTCGATATGGCTTGCTATATGGTATTGGGGGAGCGATAGTTTATTGATAATGAATAACAATAAAAAAGGAGGCGTTAAGAATGAGCGACAAGGGAAAGAGAAGAACATTCTTCACTGTTCTGGCCATTTTTATCGGTATTGCAAGCATGCTGTTGCTTTCAAGCTTCAGTGGAGGGAGTAATGACGATGAAAAGGGAAAACTCCGGCTGGAAAAGGTAAAGGCTGCCACATCGAAAAATACAAAGACCTGCCTTGTTTGCCACGAGAACAGCCAGCCCGGAATAGTAGAATCCTGGAGACAGAGTACTCATGCCGAAAAGGGAGTGGGCTGTTTTGAGTGTCACGGCGCAAATGCCAGTGATCCCGATGCCTTTGATCATTTTGGTTCTTCCGTGTCGGTAATAGTGTCACCCAAAGATTGCGGAAAGTGTCATGCTAAAGAGGCAAAGGAGTTTCTTGCTTCGTATCATGCAAAGGCAGGAGAGGTTCTTGGTTCACTTGACAATTACTTGGGTGAGGTAGTTGAAGGTATAAGTGCCTCTGTTTCAGGCTGTCAGCAGTGTCACGGTTCGAAAGTCGAGGTGAATGCAGATAAGACTTTCAGCGCAGAGACATGGCCCAACTTCGGAATAGGAAGGATAAATCCCGATGGCACTTCAGGTTCCTGTTCCGCTTGCCATTCTAGGCATGATTTTTCCCTTAAACAGGTTCGAACACCGGATACATGCGGAAAGTGTCATGTTGGTCCTGATCATCCGCAGATAGAGATATACAACGAATCGAAGCATGGAATTGCTTTCAAGACACACCAGGAAGAGATGAACATGGACAGCGAGGACTGGGTGGTAGGCGAGGACTATACGGCAGCACCTACCTGTGCAACCTGTCACATGGGTGCCACTGAAAATCAGCCATCTACCCATGATGTCGGAACGCGCCTATCCTGGAACATAAGGGCAGCGATATCCTTTAAAACAAAGAACTCCGATGAGAAGAGAAAAGAAATGAAGGATGTCTGTCTTACCTGTCATAAGCCCAACTATATCAATAATTTCTACAAACAGTACGATAGCGGCATAGAGTTGTACAATGAAAAATTCGCAAAGCCTGCCAAGGAAATACTGAACAGGCTGAAAAAGGCAGGAAAGATAGATCCTACACCTTTCAATGAAAAGATTGAATGGACATACTTCTACCTCTGGCATCATGAGGGAAGAAGGGCGAGAAATGGACTTGCAATGCTGGGGCCGGATTATGTACAGTGGCACGGTTTTTATGAAATTGCCGAAAGGTTCTATTTAGAGCTGATTTCCGAGGCCGAAGAGTTGATGCCCGGAGTAACAAAGGATATACTGGCCAAACCTGAACACAAGTGGTTGAAGAGTGGTATGAGCAAGGAGGAGAGGGAAAAGGTGATTGATTATTACAGCAAGCGTTATGGAAAAGGAGAATAGGTGAAAAAAAGCTTCTGGAATCTTGTCTTAAGGTTTTTCAAGTCGATAAAGCTTGCACTTATTCTTATAGGTTATCTTGTAATAACCTCTATAATAGCTACGCTGGTACCGCAGGGAAGAGAAGCCTCTTTCTATTCTCACGAGTTTTCACCTCTGGTAGCAAGAATAATTTTACAGTTCAACCTGGATAATTTTTTCCGTTCTGTTCTGTTTCTGGCACCGGCTACCCTGTTCTTTATAAACCTCAATGTATGCACGATCTACAGGTTTGTGACTAGAATAAAGAGAGGGGCCAAGCTTCGCCTTGGCCCTGATATTCTGCATGTGGGATTAATCATATTGATGATTGCCGGAGTTGTGACTCTCTTTGAGAGACAGGAGGCTTCCGTTTTCCTTGCTCCCGGAGACATCGTCAAGCTACAGGGCGGGTACAGAATGGCACTCGAATCCTTCAGGTATGCTGTATATGAGAGCGGTAGACCGAGAGAGTGGGTTTCCGAGGTGAAATTTGGCACACAGGGGAAGTTGGACAGGGAGAAAAAAATAGAGGTAAACAGGCCCTTAAGGATCGGATCGCTAAATATTTTCCAATCCAGTTACAAGGACCTTTCCGTAATAGCCCTGGAAGCTATGAGCGGAGCAAATAAGGGTAAGGTATACTCGATGCATACGGGTAATGCTATAAGAGTGGGGAATAAAACCTACAATTTGATACAAGTTGCAACCGATGAATCGGGCCTTGTAACAGAAGTCAGAAAGAATGGAGATACGACGGGAGATAAACTCGGAGCCGTTTTTATCGTATTCGAGAAGAACGGAAAAGCTACACGCAAGATTTACAGGATCGGAGATACGATAGATGATTACAGGATAAAAGATATCGTACCCTGGATGGAAACCGGTTTAATGGTCGTAGAGGATCCCGGGTTCGTACCGATTCTTCTTGGACTACTCGTACTGATAACAGGTCTAATGCTTACGTTTTATCAGAAAATAAAGGACAAGAAAATATAAACCGACAGAAGGGAGAGGATAAAAAATGATATCTTTGATAGCATTCTTTTTACTGATAGGGATCCTGATTATTCAAATTGTGTTTATTATAAGAGGTGATAAAAAGCCCGATCCTTTTACTCATTATCTGCTTCTGGCTGTTTCTCTTCTTCTCTTTTCAATTACCATTTACCGCAGCATAACGATAAAATTTGTGGCTATTACAAATACATTCGAGTCTCTCGTATTCTTTTCAGCCGTAATATGTCTTGTTCTGTTTATTTACAGGCTAAAAGCAAAGGAAAAGGCTATAGAACTCCTTATATTCGGAGCAACGATAATCGCATTCATTCTGCTCTCTATAGCTTCATCTCCCATAGCACCGAAGAAGATTGCTCCTCCTATTCCGGCATTGAGGTCATACTGGTTGGTACTTCACGTCACTTTCTCATTCATAGGTGAAAGTTTCTTCGTGGTATCTTTCGTTACCGGAATATACTATCTTGCATCGGTGAAAAGGGGTGATACGGAAAAGATGGCGACTCTGGACAGGTTGACTGCGACTTTCATCGCCATAGGGTATCCGATATTTACCGCAGGTGCGCTCATTTTCGGAGCCATTTGGGCAAGGTATGCATGGGGGAGTTTTTGGTCCTGGGATCCCAAGGAGACATGGGCATTGATTACCTGGCTGGTATATACGGCGTATCTCCATGCCCGCTTTCTAGGAAAGTTGAGAGGAAAATTTTCTGCCGTAATTGCTATAATTGGTTTCCTCTTTACCATCTTTACTTTCTTTGGTGTCAATTATCTGCTTTCGGGGCTGCACAGTTACGGTGGATAATCCATCGCATGCTGAATTACTCCGTAGAGAAGTATAGACTACTTCTAAAGAATCCCTTCCGAATTGCACATGGTGTATCGGAGTACAGGTATACCATTATCGTGACATTGAAATACGAAGATTTCTCCGGTTACGGTGAGGCTCCTGTTGTTCCCTATTTTGGTATGGATCCTGATAGCCTGGAAAAGGAAATGGAAGAATTCTTAAGAAAAGAATCGGATAAGTTAGCTCGTCTGTTTTCGAAGGGAACTTACGATGCCGGATGGGACGAGGATAGACTTTCAGAACTCTCTCCCTTTTCAAGATCAGCCATCACCATGGCAATACTGGATATTCTTGCAAAGGAGAAGGCCCTCTCTTTTGATGCCTTCATGGAGCTTGAAAGCGATACTGTAGGGATTGAAACCTCATATACAGTGGCATCGACAAGGAAAGATGAAATATTCTCCGGTATCGAACAATCTCCTTCCCGTATCGTCAAGCTTAAATTGGGTTTTGAAAATGACATTTCCCTGCTGGAAACTCTGCTCGACAGATGGCGAAACCGAATCTTCAGGCTGGATGTAAATCAGGGATGGACCGCTTCGGATGCTCATAAGAATGTTTCCTTGTTGAACGAAATTTTGAAAAGATTTGCAGGCCAATATCCGGTGTTGCAATTGTTGGAAGAGCCTGTCGAGAAGAACTGGGAATTGATAGGGGAAATATCCAGAGAATCCGATATCCCCGTTTTTCTCGATGAAAGCGTCCAAAGGATTGATGATCTGAATGCCCTGACGGAGAAAAATGAAAGTGGAAATTGTAAGGTCTCCGGGATCGTACTTAAGCTTGCGAAGAACGGAGGCATACTTGAAACCTTGAAAATGATAAGAAAGGCAAGGAAATTCGGCCTTAAGACGATGATGGGCTGTTACATAGAAAGCTCTCTCGGAGTTACCGTTGCTGCTTTCCTGGCAAGTCAATGCGACTATGCCGATCTCGATGCACCGCTCCTGACTGCCAACGATCCGTTCTCGGGCCTCCGGTATGAAAGGGGTGGGAGGGAAAGCGTAACTTTGACATTGCAGCTTCCGGGTGGATACGGGTACGGTGTGAGGCGGAAAGTATCAATATAGATTTTTGTATATTTCAGAATGAATCCTGGTTCTAAAATCCTTAATTGCATCGGCAGTTTTCTCTCGTCCCATATGGACCCTGTTTGTAAGGATAATAATTTTCAGATTCCTGGAGGGGTCAATCCAGATGCTTGTACCGGTGAAACCGGTGTGGCCAAAGGATTCCCTGCCAAAATAGGGGCCACATGGTGCATCTTTACCCTGGAATAGGAAAGCCGTGGACCTGTTTATGCCATGTTTTGAAATGGCAATGCTAGTGGCGAGTTTGGCCATTTTCGGAGATAGAATCGATTTTTCATACAGGTATGCTTCGTTTAAGTAGATGTCGAGGATTTTCCGGATTGCATCGGCAGTTCCGAAAAGACCGGCATTGCCGGCATCACCACCAAGGCAGTATGAGTTTTCATCGTGAACCTCCCCGTGTATCCAGCGCTTTCTCCATCTGCAGAATTCGGTTGGTGCGATTCGAGGGAGATTGCTCTTGGGAGGCCTGAACATCAGGTCTTCAATGCCCAGTGGCCCTGTTATGATGTTTTTAAAGATGTCAGAGAGTCTTGCCCCCCGTAACTTTTCGAGGATAAGGCCAAGAAAGATGTAACCGGTACAGCTGTAGATGATTTCTTTGCCGGGTTTTTCGACTGGTGTTACCTGGAAGAGGAACCTGATAGCACTTTCGCGATCTATCCGGTCAATTCTTTTGAGCACAGAAGGATCGTTGAAATGGTTAAAGATACCCGGCACAGGTGGAAGGCCCGAAGTATGGGTCAGTAATTGAAAGAGCGTGATACCGCAGGTTTTAGGGTTTGGGCCAATCGAAGCCGGGTGATCCTTGCAGTCGAAGAAGTATGAAATCGGCGTATCGAGGGGTATGTTTTCACGGGCGAAGATTATATGGGAAAGTAGGGCGGTTGCAAGCGGCTTTGTAAGTGATGCGAGGTCGAATATCGTATCGGTTGTCATTGGCCCGGAAACTCTCTCAGGTAGGTTTGCAGAGTGTTTTTCATCTATTGGGGCTGACTGGCCCGGGGTATCCTTTGGTATTTGGGCTGACTGGCTCGGAGTATCCTTTGGATAGGCTGCTCTATTTCCCATGGCAAGGTTTAATATAGTTCTTCTACCCTCAACGACCTTAACGACAGCACCGGGAAATGTACCTTTTTCGATTTCATTTTGAATAATTTTCTCTATGTTTCTTCCAATATTCTTCATTGTGACAGAATGAATTTCCCTAATGCCTCTGTACCTATGGTAGCATGATCGGATGTGCCCTGCCAAGCGAGAAAACGAAAATAATTTTCAATTTATTCATATATTTATTAAAAATTATTTTGACACAATTTGTCTTTTGTTGTATAATCCAGAAAAAATCTAAAACAGGAGGAAGTAAATGAAAAAACTTGTAATCATTGTTTTGAGCTTGCTGATTCTTGTTGGTTCCTTTACCTTTGCAGGGGGCAAGCAGGAAAAGGCGACAACAGGGCAGGTTACGGTAAAATTCTGGGGTTGGAGGGCTCAGGATGAAGCGGTGTGGAAGAAGGTACAGGCAGCCCTACAGGCTCAAGGAAAGAATATTGTAATCGATTATTCGACCATAAAGCCTACTGAGTACGATTCCAAATTGTCCCTCTCACTCCAGGGAGGAACGGGCCCGGATTTGTTCTTAACGAGAAGGCTGCCTGGCAAGCGTACCCAGGGTTTGATAGATGCGGGATATATTCAGGCACTCGATGGGATAGTTGATTTCAGCCATTTCACACCCACTACGCTTGGCTTTATACAGAGTGGTGGAAAAACATGGGGTGTGCCCTTTGCAAACCAGATTGTTGGAATATTCTACAACAAGGACATCTTCGACAAGTACGGACTTACAGAGCCTGCAACCTGGGGAGAACTTCTCGATATATGCAAGAAGTTGAAGTCGAATGGGGTTACACCTTTCATGGTACCAGGAAAGTCGGCATGGGCTCTTGCGATGCAGCATGCGATGGTTGGTGTGAGTTTCCCAGGAGAGGAATGGATCGGAAAGGTTATAAGGGGTGAAACGAACTTTATGGATCCTAAATTCATAGAACTCAACAGGATGCTGAATGATCTCAAGGTTTACTATCAGAAAGATTTCATGGCGAATGATACGACCGATATGTCTGCCGGTTTTGCTATGGGGCAGGCCGCAATGGTATTCTATGGAATTTGGGGTGGAACGAGGTGGAAAGAACTCAATCCCGATTTCCACTATGGTTATTTCCCCGTACCGCCTAAGACTGCAAAGGAAAAACCGCACGTGTATGTATACATGGATGGTTCCTATGGTTTGAACAAGGCATCGAAGAACAAGGAAGCTGCAATAGAAATTCTGAAGTTTACAGCTACTCCTGAATATGGTAAAATTTTCTCCGAAACGACGGGGGAAATGACAGCCTTGAAGGATGCTGAGCTTCCAAAGGACAATCCGATACTGTTGGAAGGCTACAAGTATGCCAACACTATTGCATCGAAGTATATCTACTGGGTGGGTTCACCCTTCCAGAAGGGAAACCCCACAGTGTATGAAATCTTAAGAGAGGGTATGCAGGCAATGTACCTCGATAAGATTACACCCGAAGAGCTTGCAAAACGTGTTCAGGATGGAATTTCAAGCTGGTATAAACCACTTCAGAAATAGAGGTCTTTTATAAGACGGCTGATCTCCGGAGGGTACATTTCGTTACCCTCCGGAAAATTTTAGAGAGGGAAAATGGTAGCTGCAAAATCTATTTATAAAAGGTACTCCTTCCTCTGGATGCTTGTTCCTGCTCTTGCAATCTATACGATGCTCATAGCATATCCCTTTGTAAGTAGTCTTGCATTGAGCTTTTTCAAATGGCCGGGTATTGGCCCGAAGGAATATGTCGGACTGGCAAACTACAAGAATGTGCTTACGGGTTACATGAGCAGGGAATTTTACAGGGCTTTGGGGCACAATGTGATTTTTTTCATATTATCATGGCTTACCGGAATCATTCCGGGATTGATATTTGCCCTTTTCCTCTCTGCCGGAATATGGGGGACAAATTTTTTCAAGACACTATTCTTCATACCAAACACGCTTTCTATCGTAATAGTGGGTTTCCTCTGGAGTTTGTTGTTGAACCCTCAGTGGGGTTTTATCAACCAGGCACTAAAAATAGTCGGTCTCGGTGTACTTGCGAAACCATGGCTTGGTGATACGACACTGGCCTTGCCAACTATAATCCTTGTGAACGCCTGGAGAAGCATGGGGTTCTTCATCCTGACTTTTCTTGCCGGGATAGTGGGAATAGATAGAGAAATGTTTGAAGCTGCAAGGATAGACGGGGCAAATGAATGGCAGATAATTACAAAGATTATCGTTCCCCAGCTTATTCCCATAATAGGAACCCTGACGATACTGAAGGTTATCTGGAGTTTCAATGTTTTTGATATCGTTTTTGCCATGGAAGGTACCCAGGCGGGACCTGCCGGATCTACCGATGTGCTTGGTACCCTTTTCTACAGGATAGCCTTTGGCGGACTTGGCAGTTCAGATGTAGGTATGGGTCTGGGTGCTACTGTTGTAACCCTTATTTTTCTGATCGTTTTCCCGATATCAATAATTTATGTGTATCTCGTAGAAAAGAGGACTAAGGCGGGTTGACATGCTTAAGCTTAATTCACTGCAGAAATCAATAATACTGATTCTCCTCGTCGTATGGGCATTGGTGAATATCTTCCCTCTTGGAGTAATGTTCATATCAGGATTCAAGACAACCAGAGAGATATTCATGGATCCATTCGGGTTACCGAAGAAATGGACCTTCAATAGCTATGTAAAGGCATGGCATGTGGCTAACTTCGCTGCATACTTCAAGAACAGTATTATCGTGTCACTGGTTTCAATTGTTCTTATACTCTTCGTTTCTTCAATGGGAGCCTATGTTCTTGCTCGCTTCGATTTTCCCGGAAGAAGGCTAATATATCTCTATATAATTGCGGGTCTCGTACTGCCGGTGCGTCTTGCAATAATTCCGATTTTCCTGCTCATAAGAAGTTTCAGGTTGAATGACACGCTTTTTGCACTGTTTCTCGTATATACTGCGGGGGGCATATCATTTTCTACATTCCTGCTTGTTAATTTTTTCGAGAATATTCCTGTAGACTTAGAGGATGCGGCACGTATCGATGGAGCCGGGGTATTCAGAATTTACTGGCAGATCAATCTTCCTCTTTTAAGACCTGCACTGGCTACCGTTACCATTTTCAACTTCATACGTGTGTGGAATGACTTTTTCTTTCCTCTGATTTTCATTGATACCGATGCAAAGAAGACGATACCGCTTGGCATTCAGAATTTCTTCGGTGAATTCGATATTCAATGGGATCTACTTTTCGGTGCGTTGAACATTGCCATAATTCCGATAATAATATTCTTCCTTATCTTGAGTCGTCAGTTTATTGCAGGTTTGACTGAAGGTGCCATTAAATAAGAAACCAGAGACATCCGATAATTCAGCAACCTATTACCTTGCAGCAGATACCGGTGCAACAGTCTCACGTTACCTCCTGTTAAGGAAGGTCGGTGAAAACTCTGTTGTTGAGGCTTCCGGCAGGATGGCAGGTTTCAATTACTCGATATCAGGAAAAGAAGGTCTATTCGGTTTTTTTAAATCACTTTTAGGCAAGCTCTCTATGGTTCAAGGGGAGAAAGAGGGAAGAAATGAGAGGTTGATTATTGGCCTTGCAATAGCCGGTGCCGGTAGAGCCGAGGTAAAGAAATTGATTGTCAAGGATATTGCATCTTATTTTAATTTACATTTTTATTTGGATCTCCCGAAAAATCTCTCCGGGGGTTTTCGTGTTATCGAGCTGTACCTTTTACATGATGGAGAATCTGCCCTTTGGAGTGTGTTTGAGGATGGTGTCGGTATTATTGTAAACTCCGGAACGGGATCCATTGCCTTCGGAAGAGATCGGGGGGGTAATACCTTTCGTGCCGGCGGATGGGGACACATAGCAGGTGATGAGGGCAGCGCATATTGGATAGGGAGGGAGGGTATTTCAAGAAGTTTGCGTGTGTATGACGGAAGGGGCTTCAAAGGTATTTACATGAGCAGCCTCTTGAAATCAATACCTGCTTCACTTGGCATGAGCAGTCCTGAAGAACTCGTTTCATGGTTGCACAGTGAAAAAGCAGGAAAAAAAGAAATCGCCGACATTTCCATTGTGGTAGAAAGAGAGGCAAAAAATGGTGATACATTGGCCCTTGAAATTTTAAGAGATGCCGGGAAAGAACTTGCAGAGCTTGCCGGTGCGGTAATAGAGAGATTGATTGATTCTGGCTGTGTTTCTTTTGACAGACCGATAGCCCTTACCGGTTCCGTATTTCAGAAGTGCAAACTGGTTAGAAAATTCTTTGAAGAAGTTTTTTCAAGAAAGTATAAGGATATGGAAATTACTGTTTCGAAGGTATCTCCCGAAATGGGTGTCAAGAATTATCTATTCCATCTGGAAGAATTGAAAAAGGAACCTGATTTTCAATACCACTGATACTTTTCGCTCACCCTTTTGTAATCTTCCAGCCCTTCCTGGTAATTACTGTATATAACCTCCGGTGATACTTGTGATTCTGATATGGAATCGATTTCTTTCCGCAGTTTATCGGTACCTGCCAGATTGTCTATAAAATACAACTCATCGTTATCCCATCTCTTTCGCCATTGAAAATGGGAAGGGTATTCTCTTGCTATTGTATACAAGAGATAAATTCCGGTCTTTACCGGTTTGAATGATTTTTTGTCCGTTATGTGAATTGTTACGCCTGAACATGATTGTGCCTTGTACTTGGAAAAAGCAGGTATGAAGAAGGAAACACTGAATACTACACCGGGGAGTTCATAGCTAGCCATTATATCCCTCAGATTTTCACCATCTATCCAGGGAGCACCGATTGTTTCGAAGGGTCTCGTGGTCCCCCTTCCCTCAGAGAGATTTGTTCCTTCAAAGAGGCATAACCCACCATAGACCAGGGCAGTAGTTGGTGTGGGTATGTTTGGAGAGGGAGATACCCATGGCAGGTTTGTATCTTCAAAAGACATGTCAGATACATAGTTTTCCATGTATATCACATCAATATCTAGGTCCGGGTAAAACTCGCCCTTCAGGTAACTTGCGAATTCCCCAATTGTCAAGCCGTATATATTGGGAAGTTGATATGCACCGACGAAACTGTCGAAAGCCTTTTCAATAGGATGGCCCTCTATCAATGATTGCGGCATGGGGTTCGGCCTGTCGAGAACAATGAGCCTGATACCCAGTTCTTCACAAACCTTCATTGAATTTGCCAGAGTGTAGAGATATGTGTAATATCTCGATCCGACATCCTGGATATCGAAAGCAAGGGCATCCAACTTGTTGAGTATTCCCGGTTCCGGGCTTTTCCTCTTTCCATAGAGGGAATATACCGGGATTCCCAGATATTCAGAATCTTCTATCTCGATGGCATCCTGTGCCTGTCCCAGGATGCCGTGTTCGGGACCGAACAGTGACTTCAAATTGAAGTCTGCCTCTATCAGGTTTTTTACGGACATCTTGCCATTTGAAGTAATTGCAGAGTGGTTGGTAATAAATCCCAATTTGAGCGATTTGTACTCCCTCTTTTCGAGGAACAGCTCGATTCCCGGTTTTACCTTTCCTTTTCCCTTTTTCATAAGTACATTATAAAAAGAATTTTTTGAAGGAGAAAGTGTATGGATTATTATTATTCAAGAAAACTAAAAGATTCTTTTACGAATTGTATTGAAAGAATAAAAAAATCGTTGAAAGAAGAAGGATTCGGTGTTCTTACGAGTATTGATGTGCGGTCTACACTGAAAGAAAAACTGGACGTGGATTTCCCGAATTACATGATACTGGGTGCATGCAATCCCAAATACTCTTATAAAGCCCTGCAAACGGAAGATAAAGTGGGAGCGATGTTACCCTGCAATGTTATCGTTCAGGAAAAATCCGAGGGTGAAATTGAAGTTTCTGCAGTTGATCCCGTTGCTTCAATGCAGGCTATTGAAAACAAGGATTTACTAAAGATAGCTTCACAAATCAGAGAAAAATTGATAACTGCCGTTGATAAAATGTAGAATTATATATTTGTACCCATGAGAAAAACAGTAGCAATCATTATATTGGGTGTGGTGATTTCACTCTTTGCATTGCTTGGGCTTGGAGCACAGTCAAACGAACTGGTTAAATTCAATTCTCTGTCTGCAGATGGTATTGTGCTGAAATGGCGTGTAAAGGGTGAAAACCTCGACCTTGTTGTTTCTGCCAAAACGACCGGTTGGGTTGCCGTTGGCTTCGATCCCGCCAGGAGAATGAAAGATGCCAATATCATAATCGGATATGTAAAAGACGGAAAAGTCTTTATCCGTGACGATTTTGGAGTTGCAACTACCTTTCACAAATCCGATGTAAGCTTGAAGAGAAAGGATAATGTGCTGAATCTTTCGGGGAGCGAGAGCAAAGGCATCACGACTCTCGAGTTTTCTATTCCCCTGGATTCGGGTGACAAATTTGACAGAAAGCTTGAGAAAGGAAAGACTTACAAGGTGCTCCTTGCATACGGGAGGGAGGATGACTTTTCTGCCTACCATGCCTACAGGACAACGGCAGAAATCACTCTTAAAGAGGTTAAATGAGTTAGCGAGAAATCTTGCTATTACCACCTATGGTGCACATAGCTTTTAATGTTAGTTTCATAGATTCTTTCCACCTCGGCCATGGTGCTTTCCGGGAGTGGGGGAAGCTCTGATGCCGCGGTATTATCTTCTACCTGGTATAGTTTTTTCCCGCCGGGTATTACAGTGGAAACAGCATCGTGCATGAGTATCCATTTGAGAGCAAATTGAGCCATAGTCATTCCCTCTGGCTTTACCTTCTTTATCTCTTCCACTGCATCAAGCCCGACCTCGAAAGGCACGCCTGCAAAGGTTTCACTGACATCGAAAGCCTCACCGTGTCTGTTATAATACCTGTGATCGTTCTTATCGAAAGTAGTATTCCTGCTCATCTTTCCTGTAAGCAGGCCGCTAGCAAGGGGTACGCGAACGATTATCCCGATATTCTTTCTCTTTGCCTCCCTGAAAAAGAGCTCCTTGGGTCGCTGCCGAAACATGTTGAAGATTATCTGAACCGTTTTGACACCGGGATATTCAATTGCCTTCAGTGCCTCTTCCACTTTCTCCACACTCACGCCGTAGTTCTTTATTAAGCCCTCTCTCTCCATCCGGTCCAGGGTATCGAAAAGTTCAGGTCTGTAATAGACCTCGGTAGGAGGACAGTGCAACTGAAGCAGGTCAAGGGAATCAAATCCCATATTTTCAAGACTGTCCTCTATGAAGGCTCTGATATTTTCAGGTGTATATTTATCAGCAATGTGAGGCTGAAGTTTACGTCCCGCCTTTGTTGCTATCACAATCATTTTATCGGTTTCCCTTCTCATGCGGGAGACGAGCCTCTCACTTCTTCCCATTCCGTAAACATCAGCCGTATCAAAGAAAGTAACGCCAAGTTCAACGGCCCTCCTTAGGGTGGCCATCGATTCGTCGTCCTTTACCGTACCCCAGTCTCCGCCGATTGCCCAGGCTCCGAATCCAACCTCTGATACTTCGAAACCGGTAGAGCCAAGTCTTCTGTATTTCATTTTGATATCCTCCACTGCCGATTGGGTTGTGAACCGGCTATATGAGAGATGTGAATCCTAATAACCCGTTTTTTTTATATTTTCGGAGATGAAACCAGCGGATTTCATGAGAAGTTTCATCTCTTCTGTTGACAGTTTTAATTCCATAACTTTTTCAGCCCCACCGCTTCCAACGATAGTTGGAAAGCTGAATGCCGTTTTATCAATGCCGATGAAGTCTTCATGGACAGTGGAGACGGGAAGTAGCCTCTTCTGATCCTTTACGATGGCTTCTATTATAACGGAAGCTGCCTGGGCAATTGCATAGTAAGTAGAGCCCTTTGCCTCTATTATCTGGTATGCGGCTCGGTGAACGTAATCCGAGGCTTCTTCTATGATACTGCGGAGGTCACATCCTTTCCCGCAGAGTGGGCAGTACTCCTGTAGCCTTATGCCACCGATAGTAATCAGTGACCAGGCGGGGAATGAGGTGTCACCATGTTCTCCCAGTACATAGCCGTGGATATTCATCGGGTTTACATTACACAATTTGGACAGATACTCTCTTAGCCTGGAGGAATCGAGCACGGTACCCGAACCCACGACTTTTTCCCTTTCGTAGCCAGATTCCCTGTAAGCGATGTAGGTCAGTACGTCGACGGGATTTGTTATAACGAGTAGAATCCCGTTGAAACCGGATTCTTTTACAGAGTGGGTAATTCCTTTCATAATGGAAGCATTTCGGCTAAGTAGTTCTACTCTCGTTTCACCGGGTCTCTGTTTTGCCCCTGCTGTGACGACAACGATTTCCGAGTTACTGCAGGTTTCGTATCCCCCGGCATAGATGTTTTTCAGACTGCCGAAGGTGGAACCATGAAGTATATCAAGAACTTCCGCTTCTGCCTTGCTTTCATTCTTGTCTATGAGCGATATTTCCGTAACAGCATTCTTGAGAGCAAGGTTGTAGGCAAGTGTTGCTCCCACGGAACCAGCGCCTACGATTGATATTTTCCCTTTTTTGATATTCATTTGAATTCCTCGATATATTACTATTTGAATAATAATTATAATTCTCTCCTATTGTATAGTCAAGAAATAACAATTATATTGAAATAATTATGGCAGATTTTTCTTTTTTCAAGAAGGCAAAAGAGATTTTAAGACCACCGGAGATGAGCGACCCGGAGAAAAACAGGAGTGCCCGTTTCATGTACTTCATACTGCTGGCCGGTATGCTGGCATCGGCGGTTTCTAACTATGTATTTCAAGTGAACGGTTGGAAAGAAAAAGAGATATTATCCCTTGTCGTTCTTCTTGTCCTCACTTTGACCTTTATCATCCTCAATATAAAGAAGTTGAAACTTGCCATATACATGATGCTTGTTCTACTGTTAGTCGTATTTCTCCTTATCCTGTACAGAGGCTATGGGATATATGATCCGATATCGGCTTACATACCGATAATGATCGTGCTGGCCGGGTTTCTGCTGGAAGGTTACGAGTACTATATCTATTCATCGGTTGCTTCTGTTTCATCACTTGCAGTAGCAATCATAGTGTACAGGAAAATTGGTACCACCTTTGCAGAACCCCCTGAATTCAGGAGTGATATCATTTTTACAGGCGTACTCTATGTATTCATAATTCTGATTATCAGGTATTTTGCCGTGAACCTCCTGCAATTTGCAAGGAAGGCCAGGGAAAGCGAGGAACGTTTTAGAAGCTTCACTGAAAAAGTGAAGGTCGGGATTTACACCTTTGATGATTCAGGCCATTTCACCTATGTCAACGATTACATGTGTGATTTCTTCGGGTATTCAAGGGAAGTACTGCTTAAAATGAATTACCTGGATCTCGTTCATCCCGATGAAAGGGAGGTTGTGGGAGAAAGGGCGAGAAAACGGTTGATGGGTGAAGAGGTTATAGACCAGTATGAATTGAGGGTAATAAGGAAAGACGGGAGTGTTGCCTGGCTATTCATATTTGCAAGCAAGGTAGATATCAAAGGTAAGCGGATTGGTCTAGGAGGCCTTGTAGATATAACGAAAAGGAAAAGGCTGGAGGAAGACCTGAAAGAAGAGAAAGAAAAATTGCTCGTTACACTGAAAAGTATAGGGGATGGCGTCATCGTTACTGATACCGTTGGGAAAATAATCCTCATGAGTCATGTGGCGGAGGAACTTACCGGTTGGAGTGCGGAGGAAGCCGGCGGTAAATATCTGGATGAAGTACTGAAACTGAGGGAGAAAGGCTCCGGAATAGAAATCAGAGAAATAATAAAGAAACTGAAACTCAGGCGGGAGACTTTCCATCTTGAAGGAGAGATCGAGCTTGTTTCGAAGAATGGGATGAGAAAGATTATTTCGGACAGTTTCGCTCCGATAATGGATACCAGCAAAAAGCTCATAGGGAGTGTAATAGTATTCAGGGATATAACCGAAAAGGTAATGGTTTCAAGAAGACTTGAAAAAGCAAAGAAACTCGAATCACTTGGCCTGCTTGCAGGAGGAATAGCGCATGATTTCAATAATCTCCTTACGGGAATTCTTGGAAACATCAATCTTCTGGAAATCTATTTTAGCGAAAACAACAGAGAAAAGATAATAGAGAGCATAGAGGAGACAAAGAAGGCTACTCTACGAGCCACCGGCCTTACAAGGCAACTGCTTACGTTTTCCAGGGGAGGATCACCTGTAAAGGAAATTACTTCCCTGGAGGCACTTATCGAAGAGAATGTCCGCTTTGTTTTGAGTGGTTCGAGGATAGGCCACGAGATATCGATTGGAGAGGGTCTTTGGAAGGTAGACGTAGACCCCAACCAGATCTCACAGGTGATACAGAACCTCGTAATAAATGCCATTCAATCAATGCCGGATGGTGGTAAGATAAGAATAAAAGCTGAAAATCTCAGCATTGAAGAGAGCAGATGCATTCATGGGGTGGAGGTGGAAAGGGGTGATTATGTATGCATAGAGGTTAGCGATGAAGGAGTGGGGATACCGGAAGAGATAAGGGGTGAAATATTCGATCCGTACTTCACTACCAAAGAAATGGGAAGCGGGCTGGGCCTTTCAACGGTATATTCGATAGTAAAGCAGCATAACGGTTATATAGCCTTTGAATCAGAACCGGGTTCAGGAACAACCTTTTATATCTTTCTTCACCGTGCGGAGAAGATTGAGAAAGGTAAAGATGAAAGTGAATCCCTCGCCGCCGGGGAAGGCAGGGGGAATCTACGGGGAAGGGTTCTGATAATGGACGATGAAGAGTCTGTAAGGACAGTTTTCAGGAAGATGCTTGAAAGAATGAGCTTCAGGGTGGATGAGGTTACAAACGGAGAGGATGCGGTATCCATGTTTCAAAAGGCCATGGTAAAGGGAAATGGTTACGACATAGTATTTCTCGATCTTACCATCCCAGGCGGCATGGGTGGTGAGGAGGTAGCCGAAAAGATAAGGGATATAGACAACGATGCTGTTATAGTTGCAATGAGCGGATACTCCAATAGCCCGGTCATGGCGAATTTTGGTGAGTACGGGTTCGCAGGAATTCTTAAAAAGCCATTCGTAACCGAAGAGCTTAAGGCTCTTCTAACTAAGGTAATGAATCGATAGCACCGGTTAGGAGTTACTGTGGGGAGCTACTCCCTTCCGGAAGTGGCTATAAGGTAAAAGTGCCTTTCTTTTATACCTTTTTCTATTACATGTAGTCTGCTTCTTTCAACCCATTCTGCTACTTCGTCGAGGCCGTAATACTCTTCCGGAATGCCTGTTATGGCTCCCTTTCTCCAATCCACCAGTATCAGCTTTCCGTTCTTCTTTAATCTGTGTTTCACGCCTCTGAAGAATGCCTTTGGATTTCCAAAGTGGTGGAGGGAATGAACCGAGTATATCAAGTCGAAACTCAGGTTGATTTCACCGCAGAGTTTACCGGATAGTTTATCGAGCTCTTCGGCACTGAGTGGACGAAAATGTATCAACCCTTCGTCACTCTCACCCAATTTGGGATCTATACCGCAGGAAAATGCATGATAGATAGCTGAAAGCTTTCTCAACAACTCCCCGTTACCCGAACCAACCTCAAGGATGGATTGGCAGGTATCGAAATATTTTCTTATAAGATCGATGCATAGCTGGTGTGCTTCGTTCTTGCCGAACATGATATTAGAAAGATAATGGTCTGGCTGCAGCGATTCAAGTACCAATTACCGGTTAGATGGATTTTTCAATCAATCAGTGTTCCTACGACTGGTACCCTGGACAGCATATCTTCACCGTGGGGTGCATTTTCAAGTTCTTCTGTAAGGTCGGTTCCCGCGAGGTGGAGAGCCTGGTGCTTGCCACCTTTCCAGAGAAAACTCTCTGTCACATCGTAAATTTGCCCTTTGTAGGCAATGTATGCTGGCCTTCCACCTGTTCCATCGTACCCCTTGAGTTCTTTGCGAGTTATTTTTTTCATACCATTTGGTCTCCTCATATAGTCTCCGCTCCAACATGATATCGTATGATATCGGTGTTTACCGCTAAGGAGAGAGAGGCCCGAAGTCAGGACTGAGAAGCGTAGTTTCTTCGAGCCTCTCTTGTTCCAGCCTACTTAAGGAATTTGGAGACGAAGGGTGAATTATCGCCACGTCTCATGAAATGTCCCGATGGGCCCTCACCAAGAAATTCAGAGAACCAGGACTCATGCTCGATTTCTTCGTTCAGGATAGCCAGAACGAGGTCGTAGGTTCGATGATCCTTGCCGGCTGTCATGTTACAGAGCTGGGTGTACCCCCTTACAGCGCACCTCTCTGCATCTACGAGAATCTTGAGCATTGCCTTCACATCGGTCGGATCGGCAGGTAGTGCTGCGGGGGGACATGCCGAGATATCATGGAACTCTTTCATGTCCTTGGGCAGCTTTCCCCCCAGTTCGTAGATACGCGGTACCAGGGCTTCGAAGTGATTCCTGTCTTCGATTCGAGCGGCCTCTGCGATTTCCTTAAGGCCCTCGCCCTCCAGACCTATCAGGTTTACCCTGAGAATCGTGTAATAGTAGTAGGTCGTTAATTCAGCCGATGCATTTTTGACCAGAAGTTCTACCAACTGATCTACATTGACTCCGGCTCTTTCAACCATCTCTCTTGCAACTCTTGCCATAGTGTTGCCTCCTCTTGAATTATTTTTTAAAGCGATAACATCGCCTTGTTTCACATTGATATCTAAGTAATGATCTTAAATAATAATCGTAACGATTATTATTTAAGATCAAAATAAAAATACCAAGCAGACGCATCCTTCTCCCTTCCGGGTCATTTCCCCATGCCAGTTTTTTTCCTGCACTTGTCACAAATCCCATAGAATTCTATCCTGTGCCTGTTTACCTTGAATTTCGTTTTTGCTTCGACGATTTTTTCGAGTCCTGAATCCACAGGAATATCGAGGTCTGTAATAGATCCGCATATTTCACAGATAAAGTGGTAGTGAGGCGTGATATTAGCATCGAACCTGTCGAAAGTGCTTCCAAAATCTATCTTTTTTATAAGGCCCTGCTCGTCCAGGATGTTGAGGTTCCTGTACACGGTCCCCATGCTTAAATTCGGAAACTCACCCTTTAACCTCTCGTACAACCAGTTCGCGGTCGGGTGTATTCCCGTATTCTTTAGTAACTCAAGGATTCTTTCCCTCTGCAGGCTTCTCTTGTATTTCATGCTGTTGATGTAACCTTTGCCGTTCCGGTATTTATAATCGGAATAATTCCGAATATGAAATGAGTATAATTATTAATTCATTGATAGTCAAGTATAAAGTCTGTATAATTTAAAAAAGTATGAAAAAAGAGGTGACCGGATGGAAAAGTTGAGAATTGATATGGAAAGACTTAAAAAATTTGGGATGTCTTTTTTAAAGGCAAAAGGTGTTCCGGAGTCAACAGCATCTGTCGTTACAGATATCGTTGTTCAGACAGAAGCCATGGGAATACATACTCATGGGCTCAAGCTGTTTCCCTATTTTGAAAATATGATACCCGATGAGCTGAATCCGGTTTCGCAACCTCAAGTGGTCAGGGAAAAGGCCTCTACCGCATTGATAGATGCCAGGGAGGGGTTCAGTCAGCTTGCAATGAAACTAGCCAAAGAGATTGCCATGAAGAAGGCAGTAGAAACCGGAATAGCCATGGTAGGTATAAAGAATGCACTATGGATGGGGGCGATGGGGCCATACCTCTTTTCGATTGCAGAGAATGGTTTCTTTGCCCAGTTGTGGTCACAGACTTCTACCTGTCTGGACTGTGCCCCCTTCGGCGGTATCGATGGGAGGTTCTCTACCAATCCCCTGGCGCTGGCATTCCCCGGTGGCAAGTATCAGGTTGTATCCGATTTTTCTACGGCAATGATGTCGATGGGCAAGCTGAACCAGTTGATAAGGGATGGGAAGAGGGCACCCGAAAAGGCATTCATGGACAGAGAGGGGAAACTCACCGATGATCCGCATGTAGTTCCAGAAGGAGGAACTCTCCTGTTTTTTGGTGGTGAGAATTACGGCTACAAGGGGTATGCACTTTCGCTCTGGGCCGAGGCACTTACCACAATGAACGGGGGGAGTGCAAACAATCCCAAGGCTAAGACGAGGCAGACAATAAGCCTTACTGTGATAGACCCGAATGCCTTCGAGGGGAATGATTACTATTACAGGGAAATCGAACGTTTTCTGGCGCATGTGAAGAGCAGCAGGTTGAGGTTTGGTTTCGAGAGGATAAGGTTTCCCGGAGAGCGGGCCGGGGAGGAGCTTGAAAGATCGAAGAAGGAAGGAGTGGCCGTGGAAGCTGATCTTTTTGAGTCTCTTTCGAAAATTGCAGAAAAATACGGATTACCGTCTTTTTCCTGATGGCTATTTCCTGATGAAGCTTGTTAGATTTTAAAAAATTGCCGTTTTAAATTGTCTTTTTAAAAGGGGTATTAATTTGATTATCGATTTTCATACCCATGTTTTCGATTTGCGTGGCCCGGGTGATAAGGAGAAAAGGCCTGTCACCTGGAATGATCTGATAGAGCGACTCGACGAGGAGGGGATAGAGAGGGCTGTTGTTCTTCCTCTTGGTATCAGCCCGGAGATTTTGCTTGGTCCTTCACTCTTTGGAAGAGGGAGTGATATTTTAAGCCAGATAAATCCTCCTGAATGGGCCTCGAAGCGTGTGGTCCTTTTCGGAAGCCTCGACCCTAGAATGGGATGCGTGGGAAATCTAACCGATGAAGGTGCATCTGAGATTCTCGAGGACAGGCTGCCTTATTTCGATTTTTCCGAGATTCTGGAAGAGTACAGGAGGAGGGGAATCCGGGGGATCGGGGAACTTACGGCAAACCTTCCGCAGGACGATCCCCTGGTTATAAATATGTTCGAACAGTGCGGTAATTACAATTTTCCTGTTCTCTTTCATACAACGGGCCCCGGACGGGGAGTTTATGGACTTTGGGACGAACCGGGTCTTCCCCGACTGGAGAGGCTTCTGAAGGCAGTACCGGGAACGACCTGCATAGCCCATGCAACCGGGATTTGGGCGGAGATAGACGGCGATATTGTGCCAGAGGACAAGTACACGTATCCCAAGAGAAAGATAAAAAAACGCGGAAGGTTGCTCGAGCTTTTAGAGAAGTATTCCAATCTCTATGTAGATATATCGGGAACGAGCGGTTTCAACGGGATAACGAGGGACAGGGATTTCGGGGTAGCCTTCTTGAATGAGTTCAGAGAAAAGATTGTTTTCGGTACCGACGTGTGTTTTGCAGGGAAAGAAGATAGAAGGCCGCATCTCGGATATCTCCGGAAGCTTCTTGAAGAGGGGGAAATAGATCAACGAACATTCTCTCTGATTACTGGCAAGAATGCGGTAAGTATTCTAAGCCTCGAGGTTTGATGTTGCAAGCCTAATTTTGCTTACTTCGCTCATTTTACCTATGCATTTTACCTATCCATTCTACCCATCGACGCACAGCTATACCAAACCTACCAGTGTCTATCCAGTCTACCAGTGTCTATCCAGTCTACCAGTGTCTATCCAGTCTACCAGTGTCTATCCAGTCTACCAGTGTCTATCCAGTCTACCAGTGTCTATCCAGTCTACCAGTGCCACCCTTACCCAACTATCGTTTCTCTTCCCAGTCCCACGAACCTGTTGACAAGGTAGAGGGCTATTCCCGTCGCTATAAGGAGAAAAGTAGCAAGTGCAGAGGCAGTTCCGAAAAGCCCGTCCAGGACGCTCAAGTATATCCTTACCGGCATAGTCATCGTTTTACCGACATAGAGGACGATAGAAGATGAAAGTTCATTTATCGCTGTTACCCAGCTCATGAGTGCACCGGAGATGATACCGGGAACCATCAGGGGCAGGGTTATCTTTCTGAAAGTGCTTGCAGGTTTCGAGCCGAGGTTTATTGCTGCTTCCTCCATTGCAGGATCTATCTGTTTGAGAATGGATGCACTCGAACGGACGGAGTAAGGGAGCCTCCTGATGAAGTATGACATTATGATTATGGTTGCCGTACCCGTAAGATAGATGGGTTTGTGATTAAAAGCCTCTATGAATCCGATACCCATTACAGTGCCCGGAACTATGTAAGGTATCATTAGGAACGAGTCCAGTGCCTTGGAGGCGGCATTGCTCTTTCGGGTGAGAATGAACCCTATAAGGGTACCAACTATCACTATCAGTATTACAGCTGTAATCGAATAGGTCAGCGAGTTGGTTATCGTCTTCGGGATATCGTGAATGACCTTGGCATAACTCTGAAGCCCGAAACCGGGGTGAAATACAGGTCCGCTCGTCTTTCTGAAGGAAAATACCACTACCACGGCAAGGGGCAGTGTACTTATGGCAACTATGAGGTAACAGATAAAGTATGCTCCTGCATTTGCCCATCCCTTAAGGCTCTTCACAATCGGTCTGTTTAGAAGGTTGCTCGTATATTTACGCCTCGTTGCAAGGTATCTCTGACCGAACAGCACGACGGTAGATACAAGTATGAGGAGTATGCTTACAGTAGAGGCAAGGCCGACATCACCTCCGATATCACTTGTAAATATATTGTATGCCATTGTCGGAAGTACATGAAAATTACGGCCGAGAATCATGGGAACACCGAAGTTGGCAAGGGACATCATAAAGGCGATCAGTGCACCCGCACTCACCGAGGGAATTATAAGGGGAAGCGTTATCTTGAAGAACTTTCTTATTCCTCTGGTACCAAGGTTTTCGGCAGCCTCTTCCAGGGAACGGTCAACGGAGGACAGTGCTCCCGATGCGAGAAGGAATACAAAGGGGTAATACTGAAGTGAATAGACCAGAATTATCCCTCCGGGACCAAATATCTTCGGAAGCTGAATACCTAGTGTAAGGAAAAACCTTCTTAAAAAACCGTTCTGGCCCAACATTATTATCCAGGAGTAAGCACCGATGAAGGGGGGTGAGAGAAGTGAGAGAACAGCAAGGGTCGAGAGAATGGCCCTTCCCTTGATTCTAAAGCGTACGGTGAAAAATGCAAGGGGTAGACCGAGGATTATGGACCCCAGGGTCCCGCCGATTGCAACTATAAGGCTGTTCATGATGGCCCTCGTGTAGTACACCTTGGAAAAGAAGGTTCTGTAATTGGCAAGTGAAAACCTGCCCGTCTCTTTGCTTATAAAGCTCGTTTTGAAAATGTTGAACAATGGCAGAAGGAGAAAAATGAAAACAATTACAAACCCCATTATCGTTACAAAGGTCCATATATCGAACCTTCCGAAAATATGTTTTTTCGTTCTTACTTCATTCGTTTTCATCTTAGCCTTTCTCCTGAATCGGGATCAAAGCATTGAATGGAATTTATGGGTATATTTAAAAAAACAGTGGTTCCGATTTCTATAAGGGAACCCTGCTCCGGCTTATGGGTCTCCACTACCAGATGGGTACCCTCGCCACAGTCGACGAGGTACCTTACCAGGGGGCCTGTGAAGGTATTCTTTATCACCTTTCCCTCGAGAACGGTAGAATTTGGGTTTTCACTCTTGTTCTTTACCAGGGTTATTTCTTCCGGCCGCACGGATAACCTTATATTCTTCCCCTTCAGCTTTTCTGCAGGTGCCTTTGCCCTGATAGCCTGTTTACCCACGATAATGGTAACCCCTTCAGCGCCTCCCCCTCTTATCTCACCCTCTAAAAAGTTGGTCTCACCCACGAAAGATGCCACGAACACATCGGCGGGGTTCTTGTAGATTTCCCAGCTTGTTCCCACCTGGTGGATCACACCGGCATTCATTACCGCTATCCTGTCAGAGATAACGAGCGCCTCTTCCTGGTCGTGGGTGACATAGATGGTTGTAATCCCGAGTTCTCTCTGGATGTCTCTTATTTCTTCCCTCATCTCCACCCTGAGCTTTGCATCGAGGTTGGAAAGGGGTTCGTCCATAAGGAGAACCTTTGGTTCTATGACCATTGCCCTTGCGAGCCCGACTCTCTGCTGCTGTCCTCCGGAAAGCTGGTCGGGAGTTCTGCTTTCATACCCCGTCAGCCTGGCCATTTCAAGTACATGGGCAACCCGTTTCTTTATTTCATCGTTTGGCATCTTCCTGTTTTTGAGGCCGAAGGCAACATTTTCAAAAACGGTCATATGTGGAAAAACGGCGTAGTTTTGAAAAACCATTCCTGTATTTCTATCATAAGCCGGAACATCGTCTATCAGTTTATCTTCTATATATATATGCCCCGAATCCTGATGATAAAAACCAGCAATGGTCCGCAGGAGGGTTGTTTTCCCGCACCCCGATGGTCCGAGAAGGGTGAAAAATTCCCCTGATTTTATCTCCTCGTTTATATTTTTCAGTGCCTCGACACCGGGAAAGGTCTTTCCTATATTTTCAAGTTTGATAGTTGCCATACCTACACCTTTAATTTAAATATGCGGCCCCTTCACGGAGGGGCCGCATTGTTTTTAAAAGATTACCCTTCGAAAAGATTACCCTTCGAAGAAATTATAGCCCGAGTTTCTGTACCAGCTCGGTCCATTTCTTTACGAACTCTTCCTTGTGGCTCGCTGCCCAACCAAAGTCGTAAGGAACGGTTTTGATTTCGCTGAGCGGTGGGAGTCCGGGTGAACGTGCACCGTCCTTCCTAACAGCCCTTCTACCCATCTTTTCTACGAGGAAATCCTGGATAGGCTTGGAGAGTGCCCAGTCGATAAAGGTCTTTGCAGCCTCGGGGTGGGGTGCTCCCTTTACAAGTGCTATACCATCGGGGCCTGCAGTTGTTCCGTCTTTGGGATAGACGATCTTTACCGGTCCACCGCCCTTTACATAGCGGTAAGCATTGTCTTCCAGTGTTATACCAACAGCCTGCTCGCCGTCGTTTACGAAACGAGGTACAGCGGAGGAACTACCCGAAAGCACGAAATTCTTGAGTATGCTTTCATAAACTTCCCAGCCGCGATCCTTGTAAATGTTCAACACGGTGGCTAACTGCATGTAAGCCGAACCTGACTTGTCTGCCCTGGAAGAGGAAATCTGGCCTTTAAGTCTCGGATCTGCGAGATCGGTCCATTTCTGGGGTGTAAGGTTCTCCGGTACGAGGTTTGTATTCACGATGAACACCATTACAATACCGGTATAGGGAAGCCAGTTGGTTCCGACCTTGAAGACATCTTCGATCTTGTCCCAGTCCTTGGGTGTGTACGGAGCGAGTAGGTCTGAATTTGCCTCGAGCTGTTCTCCACCGATACTCCAGATGACATCACACTGGGGGTTGTTTCTCTCTGCCTTTACTCTGGCAATGACATCACCGGAGCCCATCTTTACGACTTCAGCGTCTATACCCGTATCAGCTTTGAAGCGTGGTACCAGTGCATCTATGATTTCCTGGGTATGCGCCGAGTAAAGCACGACCTTTTTCGCAGCTTCTTTCTGGCCTGTGGCAAACACAGTCACCGGGAGAAGCAGTACGAACAGGAGCAGAATGACAAAAAGTTTTTTTCTCATAAAAACCTCCTTAAAAAATTTTTTTATCCCGTACAAATTGTACAGTGATTAAAGCCATTTGTGAAGTTCCTTTTTCAGATTTCCACTGTTTATATCGTAATTGATGACATTGAAACCGAGTTTCTCGGCGGCGATACAGTATTCTTTTACATCGTCTATGTAAAGACACTCTTCAGGTTCGACACCTCCGCGCTGACACATTATCTTCCATATCTTCTCATCCGGTTTCATCACTCCGACTTCGTAGGAGAATATGAAGAGTTCGGGAATCTTCGATAGCTCCTTGTGATCCAGGAGCCACCGGGCATGGAGTTTTGTCGTGTTGGAAAGAACGAACACCCTTGCTCTTTCTCCTGCGTATTTCAAGGCTGCTTCGCCGTCGGGATTCCTCTCGAAACCATCCTTGAATTCCCCGCAGAACTCATCGTAGCTCCAGCCTTCCTCGGCAAGTATGCTCTCCTTGATCTTTAGAAAATGTCCCCTTGAATCGTATTTGCCCGTCTCGGAATCATACTCTATTTCTGTTCCGTATATACAGCTGCATATCTCCTCTGGTGAGAGGGGAGAGTGTTTTGAGAACCTTCTGCAAATCTTTAGCCTCTCAACCCTTGCAAGTACATTACCGAAATCGAAAACTACAGTGCTGATTCTATTTCTTCCCATATCGCCTCTATTCATTTTCCGTTATCTATTCTTGCGTAATTGTTCATTCTCTTTCAACCCCTTTAAGCCTCCGAAACTGCAATAGCCTCTATCTCCACCATTGCATCGAGTGGCAACCTGGAGACTTCAACGGTGCTCCTTGCAGGTTTTGTTTCACCGAAGTAGTTCCGGTAAATTTCATTGAACTTTCCGAATAGGCTCAAATCCTTGAGGAAAACGGTGGTTTTTACCACATCTTTCATTCCGAGACCTGCAGAGCCAAGTATTGCACTGATATTCTGCAATGCCTGTCTTACCTGTTCGGTGAAATCATCTTTTAATTTTCCCGTTTCAGGGTCTATTCCAAGTGAACCCGAGACAAAGACCAGGTTCCCTGCCATTGTCCCCTGTGAATACGGGCCGACTGCCGCAGGGGCTTTGTCTGTTTGAATATGTTCGATTTTCATTGCATATTCCTCCCTCTCCTTTCGCAATTTTCCAGTTTCTCTATGGCCAGCATGAGTGCTCTTGCTGTATGGAAGGGGTCTTTAACGGGAAGCGCAACAAACTCGTCCACAGGTTCCCCCTCTCTGTTTCTTATCTGTATCCACTCCCCCACTGAGTCTTTGCTGTTGGGAAAAACCTTGAATGTATATGCATGGAGCCTGATGAGCTGCATGAAAAGGTTTTCCTCTCCCGATAGCAGGTATGCACTGAGCAATGCATAAAGTGCCTCGGAATGTACCCACCATAATTTCTTGTCCCAGTGCTCGAAAATCTTTTTTACGATCGAGTGCCTCATTTGATCCTTTTCCACTTCTCCCTTTGGTGCGCTTCCGCTGAAGTGCAGAAACTGTGGAATACCTCCGTAGGGGGTATCCCAGCTCATATCGGAGATTCGCCTGGTAATCTCGATTCCTCTTCTCTTAAATTCGAGCGCAGCTTTGGTGTCCCCTGCATTTCCATCTTCCAACAATTCCGATAGTTCCATCAGGAACCATGCATGTTCAAGAGAATGTCCGGGGTTTATATAGCTCCCGATGAGTGTGTCGAGGCGCGGCTTCCCCTGAAGCGGAACCATTTCAAGAAGAAGATTCTCTTTTTCCATAAGAAAGCCCTCCAGGGAATCCTGTGCTGCTTTGCGGGCGGCAAGAATCAATCTCGATTCGATTTTGTCATTGAAGTGCCTTGCTGCACGTATCATCTGGCGAAGGCTTTCCAATAACAGCATGTAGATGCTGTGGCTCTTGTAACCTGCAGGTACCCCGTATGGAGCCGATTTGAACCTGCCGCTTTCGGTTCTCTCCTCTATGTTTTCCAGGAGAACAGTAGCAAGGTCGAAGAAGCTCCTGTCCGATGCGGCCATGGAGTATTCGGCCAGCCCGTATAGAAGGAAGTGGTCGGCTTCTATTCCGAGGTGGTACTTGGAAAAGCCTCCGCCGGTGGCATTTTCGGTAGATTCCCCGGCTGTGTCACTTGCCCTGTCACTTGCCCTGTCATCGGCTGCGGCATTTTCCCGGGCTGCATCCGGAGCTGTGTCCCGGGCATCCTCGGTTTCATATTGATACTTGCCGCCCGGTTGCTCCTCCGGGATTATGGGAGTGCCCTTTTCATCCAACAGCCAGACACATGTCCCGTCCGATAGAATGGCGTGTTTGCAGAGAAATTCGGCCCCTCTCGCGGCATCTTGTTTAATGGTTTTCCATGTATCTGCATCGAAATACTTCTTATATTGCTGGTATTGCAGGAGCAGGTGCGAGAGGAGCCAGAGGAAACGCCCCTGCGACCAGACATACTTGTTTCTGGAGATAAGCCGGTCACCTCTGTTGTTGAAACAGGTAAAGAAACCGCCGTTTTCCCTGTCTATTCCGTTTTTCAGCCAAAAGGGGAGTATCTGACGGAAGAGATGCTTAGAATAGAACTCTTTGAGGGTGCCGAGTTCCTCGAAATAGGTGTACGACGGGTAGCTGTTCGAAGAGTAACTGTTTGCAGAATGATTATTTGAAGGCACGGCTCACCTTTCTGAAAGCTTCTATGTATTGTTCTACGAGACTTCCGTCATCATTGGGGAAAGTGGGAAGAGCTATTATCCTGTTGTTTATTTCGCGGGTAACAGGAAGATCCTCCGGGTCACTTCCACGCTCAGTGAAGAATGGCTGCTGGTGAAGGAGCGGATACCTGTCCCTCCTCACTCTAGCTCCCTCGGCCTTCAACATTTCTATAAGCCTTTCTATGGGAAGTCCCGTTTCCTCCTCCCTGTAAACTATGTCATTCTCGTAGTACACACGTTTCATGTATTCGGGAGTATGGTAGATGTCGAATCCCGGGAGTGAATCGAGAAAATCGAGGAGGATACCGATGTTTCTGTTTCTCCTCTGGTTTCTCTCGTCGAGATGTCTAAGCTGCACTCTCGTTATTGCTGCATGCAGAGGGGACATTCTGTGTTTGAAACCGAAGGAGGTGTGCCTGTACCTGCTGTACCTCTCCGGAAGCTCAGCCGCTCTCCTGTAGTGGCCAAGGGTTACTGCCCTGTAGTAGTACTCTTCGTTGTTGGTAACAAGCATTCCGCCCTCACCCCCGGGAAGATTCTTGGATGCCTGAAAGCTGAAAACACCGATATCGCCAAGGGTTCCGGTCTTTTTCCCCCTGTATTCGGCACCGTGGGCATGGCAGGCATCCTCTATCACCTTTATTCCGTGTTCACGTGCTATTTCCGTTATCTCATCCATTTCACAAGGAAGCCCCCACAGATGAACCGGTATAACTGCCTTTGTTTTCGTAGTTATTCGCCTTTTGAAATCTTGAGGGTCCATGTTGAGACTATGGGGATCTACCTCGCAAAAAACTACCCTTGCTCCAAGGGTTGTGGCGGGCATCGCCGTTGCCCAGTAGGTGTAGGAGGGACAGATAACCTCGTCTCCTTCACCTATACCGATTGCGAACATTGCAGCATATAGGGCAGCAGTACCATTCACTTCGGCCAAGGCGAACTTCGCACCAAGATAAGTACCAAATTCAGCCTCGAGTTTTTTGGGTTCATCAGAAAGGGAGATTTCATTTTTCCTGAGAAGTTCAAGAAGGGCCTCTTCCTCCTGTCGGCCGATTACCGGCCATTTAAGGGCGTCTTCCTGATCCATTGTAATTGCCTTGGGACCACCTTCTATTGCCAGCCTGTCATCGTCGCTTTTCATCTTCGATATTGCTCCCTTAATATTGCTCCTTTAATTTTACTGTCTGTTGTTCCCTTTTGGTACATGCTGTACATTGCCACATTCTACTGGAAAATTTTTCTTTTTTTATTTTTTCTTGCATAATTTTATCATACATTGTAGAATATTTACGAAAAAATATCAAACAAAAAAGAAGGAGGTTTTTATGAGGAAGATATTTTTATTGTTTGCTCTTCTTCTTGTCCTGACTCCCCTTGCATTTTCCGCAGGTCAGGCGGAGTCGAAGGAACTTACCGTTTATACGCCGGCATCCAAGGAGATTGTCAATCTGGTGATTCCTGAGTTCGAAAAGAAGTACAACGTAACGGTGAATACCGTAGAGGCAGGCACCGGTCAACTTTTCAACAGGATAAAAGCTGAAGCTGCAAATCCCCAGGCTGATATAATGTTTACAGGCGGTATTGATTCCGGAGGAGCCTTCAGGGCTTACCTGGATGATTACGTCTCCAAAGAGGATCCGAACCTGATAATGTCTGCAAAGGAACATCCCTGGTACAATGCGGTCTTTCTCCACCCAATGGGAATCATTTACAACAAGAATCTGGTAAAAGAGGGTGAGGTGAAGGGCTGGAAGGACCTTACAGACCCCAAATGGAAGGGGAAGGTGCTGATGCCGGATCCGAGGAAATCGGGTTCCGCCTTTGGCGAGCTGATTATCTTTCTCCATGTTTTCGGAAGGGAAGGACCTGCATGGGATTTCGTTAAGGCACTTCACAAGAATCTCGTTATCGTAAGCAGTTCGAGTCATACATACAAATTCGTTGCATCTGGTGAATATCCCTTTGGTTTTACACACGAGAGGAATGCATACAAGTATGCTGCAGCGGGGAAACCGGTCGGCTTTATCTATCCTGTAGAGGGTACTGCTGTAAGGCCGGATGGTATCTACCTGGTAAAGGGTGGTCCGAATCCAAAGCTTGCAAAGCAGTTCATCGATTTCGTTCTTTCCAAAGAGGTTATGGAACAGCTTCGTGACCTAGGATTCAGGGTAAACAGGAAGGATGTTGCTCCTCCTCCCGGTTATCCTCCCATAAGCTCAATAAAGCAGGGACCCTACGATCCGGTATGGGCTGCTAAAAACAGAGAGATGATACTGAAAAAATGGACTGAAATAGAGGAAAGCGAATAGACTTAAAGTTACAAGGAGTTATAATAATCTTTAAAAAGGAATATGCCGGGACACTTTGATGTTCCGGCATATTTATTGAAATCGGAGATTACAGATGAGCGGAGTAGGAGTCAGAATAGAGAATCTCACCAAGAGGTTCGGCAGCGTCACCGCAGTGGATGACCTTTCTCTCGAGATAAAGCCGGGAGAACTTTTTACATTGCTCGGACCCTCAGGCTGTGGGAAAACCACATTGCTCAGAACCATTGCCGGTTTTTACTATCAGGATGCAGGTGCAATATATTTCAATGACAGGAGAATAGATGGTATTCCTCCGTATAGGAGGGACACGGGGATGGTCTTTCAGAGTTATGCGGTTTTTCCCTTTATGAATGTGTATGACAACATTGCATACGGATTGAAGGCGAGGAGGGTAAATCGTGATGAAATAAGGAGACGTGTGCTGGATGCGATAGAACTGGTAAGGCTTACGGGAATGGAAAAGAGAAGGCCTGACCAGCTTTCCGGCGGACAGCAGCAGAGGGTAGCTGTTGCCCGGGCCGTTGTGATAGAGCCGAGTGTACTCCTGATGGATGAGCCACTCTCCAATCTAGATGCAAAACTAAGGGTAGGGATGCGCGTCGATATAAAGAGGCTTCAGAAGAAACTCGGTATTACAATGATCTATGTGACACATGACCAGGAGGAGGCTCTGGCAATATCCGACAGGATTGCCGTCATGTCGAAGGGTAAGATCGTCCAGATAGGAAGCCCATGGGAGATATACCACAATCCTGCCAATGCCTATGTTGCCGATTTCATTGGTGTTACTAACTTTTTCAGATGTCCTGTAGAGAGAGTGGGAAAGGAAGGAACTACTATAGAATTCCAGGGCAAGAGGCTTACAGTTCCCGGCATTCTAGGGAGAGATGTTAACGAAGTTATGGCATCGATAAGACCGGAAGCTATGCAGATCATTTCTGTTGAAGGAGAATCAGTGGGATCTGACGGAATCACAGGTATTTCAGAAACTTCCTCTGACGAGCGGGATAAGTCTTTGTTCAGTTTTTCAGCAGAGGTTTATGATTCGACGTACCTCGGTTCAGTTTTATCCATTATCGCAAAGGTACCGGACGGAACGGAGATCCAGATATCAATTGCGAATCCCAGACGGGAGGGATTGATCGGTGAAGGTAAAAAGATTGAGATAGGCTTTTCACCGGGTGATCTGATTATTTTTCCTGTGGGTGAGGAGATCAATGGAATGCGCTTGAATAAGCAGCAAAGAGCTTTGTGAGGGTAGCAATGGCTGATACTGTTACTGCTATCGGAAGGGTAAACATCAAGAGAAGGCTTCTCGATCCCTGGAATTTGCCCATTGTTATATTTATCCTGAGTTTTCTTCTCTTCCTGATCTATCCTATACTATCGGTTGTCAAGGCAAGCCTTATCGATGTATCGGGTAGCACGATTTCTTTTGCAAGCTATGTAAAGTTCTTTACCAAGGCCTACTACTACAGGGCTCTTGTCAATACACTGCTCTTGGGGCTCTTCGGGACTATCGGAATAATGATAATCGATATTCCGCTTGCATACTTTTACACACGGTACAGGATATACGGACAGGTAGCCGTTGGTACGGCACTGTGGATTCCATATCTCACTCCTGCATTCATAGGTGCCTATACCTGGTTGATACTCTTTGGGAAATTCGGTCTTGTTACCCTTCTATTCAAGAATATCGGGATAATGATACCAACCATTGGTGGCTTCGGTGGTGTGCTGATTGTGTTCATTCTCTCCTATTATCCCCTTGGTTTTATCCTTCTCACCGGTGCTTTCCAGACTATCGATCCCACCCTGGAGGAAGCCGCGCACAATCTCGGTGCTTCGGACATACGCCGTTTCTGGACCGTTACACTGCCAAGTGCCACACCTTCCATACTAAATGCGGCACTGATGGTGTTTATCCTTATAATCGATTCCTTCGGAATACCTGCCATCATAGGTGTGGGGACTCCAGTTCTGACGACGTTGGTCTATGGTGAGTTTACCTCCGAGCTTGGCGGGCCTCCTGTAATGGCAAGCACGGGAGCAACAATACTTCTCACCATCTCCATGACGATTCTGGTTATTCAAAGGGTCTACTTAAGAAAGCGAAGCTTCGTAACCAGTGGTACGAGGAAGCCCGTACCGGTAAATCCCCGGCCCCTGAAAAAGCTCTTCCTTAGCTTTATCTTCTTCATAGTCCTTATTGTTTCTCTGCTTCCAATCGTCACCATAGTGATCTCTTCCTTTACAAAGGCAGATGGCCCTGTACTTCAGTACGGTCACTTCACCCTGGATCACTACAGAGAAACCTTCTATGCAATAGTAAAGCCCCTTAAGAATTCCTACTTCCTTGCAACAACCTCGATGATACTGGATCTGGTACTTGGTTCACTTCTCGGATACGTCATAGTGAGAAAGGGAAAGAGACTGGCCACATTTATCGATGCATTTTCTGCATTGCCCCTTGGAATACCAGGTGTTCTTCTCGGGATAGGTCTTATTCTCGCATTTTCACACAAACCTATGGTACTGATAGGAACGGGATGGATATTGATTGTTGCCTACTTCGTAAGGAGGTTGCCACACCCCGTAAGAACCGTTTCTGCGATACTTTCACAGGTAAATCCTAACGTGGAAGAGGCCTCGGTGAACCTTGGCGTCCCGCCAATAAGGACGTTTTTCAGGGTTACAAGCAGGATGATAATGCCCGGCATAATATCCGGTGGTCTTCTTGCTTGGACGGCATCCGTTGCAGATTTGACTTGCACGATACTGATATTCTCTGCAAAGTGGAAGACACTTACAGTAGAGACTTTTGCCCAGATAAGGAGCGATCTCTACGGTCCTGCCTCTGTGGTAGGCATCTTTCTGCTTCTCTCCGTTCTGATTCCTATCTTCATCGTAAACATCTTTACGAGGGTTAAAGAGAGCTCGTAGTGCAGTAATATCCGGCAGGGAGAAAAGAGGTGATACGGGATGAACTCATTGGAGGCATGCATGGCACCTGCAGAATAGAAGTTTGCATGGGTGAGTTTCCAGGTACCATCTTGCCACCGGATCGCGGTTCCGAAAACAGAGGCGACGCCGAATTTTCCTCCTGCCTTTGGTTGTTTATCGTGTGGGTTGTCTGCCCCTTAAAGTAATCCGTACTTTGCGATGTACTGAGATGAGAGCTTTCTGAAATTCTTAGCTGCACCATCCGGATAATTATCCTCCCCGTAGCTCCGTAGGCTTCGACGAGTCTGCGAATTACATAAGCCTCATCGGTTACCCTTTCATCGGCTATTGCAAGTAACTTGTCGCCAAACTCCGCTATCCTGGAGACAGCCTTTTTAGCGGCGGTTCCGTTGAACTGAAAAATGCGGAATGTTTCATATTGTAGATTAGACGTATCGAGGAGGGTATATCTTGCTTTTTTTATAAGAAATATTTTGGCTGGAAGTTAGCCTTACTTCTCTTCTCTGGCATATGGTACCCCAAGTTCCCTGGGTGTGCCAATATGCTTTGCCCGTACGACAATCGTTGCTGCAATTACTACGAGAAGTGTTAATAGGTACGGCTGCATGTTGAGCAGTGAGGACGGTATCGTGGTACCTGTCGCCTGCAACTGGAACTGTAGTGACTCTATACCGCCGAAAAGGTATGCGCCGATAACTGCATAGAGCGGATTCCACATTGCAAAAATTACAAGGGCTACGGCGATCCAGCCTCTTCCTGCAGTTATGGCATCGAGCCAGAAAGGAGCATATACCAGCGTGAGGTATGCTCCTCCTGCACCTGCAAGGAGACCACCAAAAAAGGTCCAGAAGTAACGGGTTCCGTTGACATTAACACCCATGGCATCTGCTGCACGTGCATTTTCACCCACAGATCTCAAGTGGACACCTGTCTTGGTTTTAAAGAGCAAGAACCACATGAAAATGACCAGCAAGTAGGAAAAGTAAACGAATACATCCTGCTTGAAAAGGATAGGCCCCAATACCGGTATTCTCGAAAGCCCCGGGATAGCAATGCCGTGAACGGGTACCGTAAATTTCTTGTTGATCCAGTCCTGACCGAAGAAGTTTGTTATTCCCAACCCGAAGATTGTCAGTGCCAGGCCGCTTACTATCTGATTTCCGCGAAGTGTTATCGATATGAAAGCATGAATAAGCGAGGCGGCACCACCGGCAAGCATTCCTACCATAAAACCGATGTAAGGGCTTTGAGTCAAATTACCGGCAATAAAACCGAAGAGGGCACCTATTATCATCATGCCCTCTATCCCAAGGTTCAGTACTCCGGAGCGTTCCGCAAAAATTTCCCCCAGCGTGGGAAAGAGGAGAATGGTTCCGGAGCGTACTGCGGCTTCTGATAGTGTTATGAAGATTGATGTCTGTTCCGTTATTTTTTCCTCCCAAAGTCTATTCGGTATGTCTTGAATATCTCTCCCCCCAGAAGGGCGAAGAGGATAGAACTCTCTATAACTCCGACTATCCCGAAGGGTACATGCATTATCATCTGTATCTGAGATCCTCCGGCTTCTATACCCCCCAGAAGAACGGCCACAAGAAGAACTGCAATGGGATTTAAGGAAGCAAGCCAGGCCACGATTATTGCAGTATAACCGTAATCGGGGTTTATCTGAATCTGGAGAAGATGTATTACACCGGAAACCTGTGACATCCCTGCAAGGCCTGCAATGCCTCCGCTGATTGCCATGGCTATCATGGTATTCTTGAAGATGTTTATACCTGCATATCTTGCTGCATAGGCATTTTCTCCGATGACCCTGTTTTCGTATCCGAATCTTGTCTTCTTGATAACTATATAGATAACGATAACCGCAATAATACCAAAGACAATGCCAAGATGCACCCTCGTATGACGAATTAGTTTTGGAAGCTGAGCATTCTCTGCAAACATCTTTGAAAGCGGAAAACCGTGACTCTTGGGGTCTCTCCACGGGCCATACATGAAATATTTTAGAATATAGAGCGCTATATAATTCAAGAGAAGAGTTGAAATAACCTCGTTTACTTCCCATACCAGTTTAAGCAGTGCTGGGATCAACGCCCATAATGCACCGCCTGCAATACCGGCAAGGCACATTAAAGTGAGGAGAATAAAAGGAGAGGTCGCATCGGATGAATTGAGTGCAAAGAAGGAACTGAATATCGCACCCATTATATACTGGCCATAGGCTCCGATATTCCAGAATTTCATGTTGAAAACGAATATCAGGCCGGTCGATATGAGGATGAGGGGAGTTGCTGCAACGATTGTTTCCGAAAATGTATAGCTGCTTCCGAATGCTCCGATAACCAGTGCTCTGTAAGCGGCAAAGGGGTTGATACCTTTAAGGGCGATAACAATCGCACCGACTATCAGACCTATGAGAATAGAGACAAGGGGATTTACAAGTTTGACCTGAGTTTCAATGTTTTCTCTCTTGACCAGGCGCAGGGTTAAACCTCCTCTTTCAAGCTTTTCATACCTGCCATGAGCAGGCCGATCTTATTTATTTCAGCTTTTTCAATATCGACGATATCGAGAACCTGTCCTTCGTATATAACGCCTATTCTATCGGATATCATGAAAATTTCATCCAAATCTTCTGAAATCAGAAGTACAGCTATTCCATTGTCCCTTGCCTTCAATAGTTCTCTTCGTATAAATTCCGTAGCGCCAACATCGAGGCCTCGTGTTGGGTGTACGACAATCAAGAGCTTAGGGTTTTCGGAGATTTCCCTGGCAAGGAGAAGTTTCTGCATATTTCCCCCGGAGAGCAGCTTTACCGGGGCCTCTTTTTTAGGGACTTTTATATCGTAATCCCGTATAAGCCTGTCCGTATATTTTTCCGCCTCGGTGTAATTGATGAAAGAATTGTTGGAAATGGGACTTTTATTGTAACGACGGAGAATTGCATTGTCTATGGTAGAAAGGTTTGGAATAAGACCCACTTTGAGTCTGTCAGGAGGCACATAACTAATGCCCTGTTCGAAAATCTTTTTTGCAGAAGCATTTGTCATGTCCTTCCCGTCTATGATAATATTGCCACTAACCACTCTACGAAGGCCTGTGATTACCTGGGAAAGAATTTTCTGTCCGTTGCCTGCTACACCTGCAAGGCCGAAGATTTCACCTCCGTAAACATCAAAATTGATTCCATTTAAGGCCATTAGTCCCTTGTCATCCATGGCTTTGACATTTTCGACCTGAAGCATCTTTTTGCTTCTGTTGAGTGGTTTCCTTTCCAGTCGGAAGAGCACCTCTCTTCCCACCATCATGGTGGCCAGTCCTTCCTTCGATATTTCATTTTTCTCTACCGTACCGATGACTTTCCCCTTTCTCAAGACGGTAATTCTGTCGGAAATATCCATCACCTCGTTGAGTTTGTGACTTATGAAAATAATCGATTTTCCCTCCCTTACCATCTGCCTGTATATTTCGAATGAAATTTCCACCTCCTGTGGTGTCAGTACAGCGGTCGGTTCATCTAAAATGAGTATTTGGGCTCCGCGAAAGAGGGTTTTTATTATCTCTACTTTCTGCTGTTCGCCCACGGAAAGTTGCCATATCCTGATAAAGGGATCTATGCCGAGGTTGTACCTGTCGGATATTTCTCTTATATTCTCGGAAACAACTTTCCTGTTGATATAGAATCCCTGCTGCCTCAAACCAAGAATCACATTTTCCAGAACAGTAAGGGTATCTATTAACATGAAATGTTGATGTATCATGCCTATACCGTTTTTTATGGCATCTGCAGGGTTTCTTATTACTGTTTTCTTTCCGTTTATGTAGATTTCTCCGTCATCAGGATGATATATGCCGTCTAAAATGTTCATCAGGGTTGTTTTGCCGGCACCGTTTTCGCCCAGGAGTGTATGAATTTCACCTCTCTTCAGTTCGAAATTTATTCGGTCATTTGCGGTAATTCCGGGGAATCTTTTTGTTATGTTCCTTAAAGTTACGACTGTGTCTGCCATGTTGTCACTGGTTGTTATGGGCAATGAAAGCCCGCTTCTGTATGCAATGAGCTACAAAAGCGGGACTTTCATCGATTCTTCGATAATCTTTTTTACGAACCACTCTTTGGTATGGAACCTACGACTCCTCGGACGAACCACTGAAGACTCAGCTTGTCTGCATCGGATAGTTCTTCGCCTTTCTTTACCCTCAAAACACCCTTTTGATCATAGATTGGACCCATAAAGGGATCGTATGTACCGTCCAGTATCTGCTGCTGTCTCTTGTTCACATACTCTTTTACCTTGTCGGGAACCATAGGTCCGAAAGGAGCAAGGGAGACGATTCCGTCTTTCATGCCTCCCCAGTACTGTGTTGGTTTCCATGTACCTGCCTGTACCTCCTTTACAGTCTTGGCATAGTAAATACCCCAGTGCCAGATTCTCGAGGTAAGAACAGCCTTTGGTGCAAAGCTGGACATGTCGCTGTCATAACCTATACCGTATTTACCCTTTTTCTCGGCTGCCTGCAATGGAGCCGGAGAATCCACACCGCTTGCAATTATGTCCGCGTTGTTGGCAAGGAAGGTATTTGCTGCATTTGCTTCTTTTACCGGATCGAACCAGGAATTTGTCCAGATCACATGAACTTCTGCCTTGGGATTAACTTCTCTTACACCTATTGTAAAGGCATCGATTTCACGGACGACTTCAGGAATAGAGAAGGGAGCCACAAATCCTATGTAGTTTGTCTTTGTCATGAAACCTGCTACGAGTCCTGCGAGGTAATCAGGCTGATACATCCTTCCGAAGTATGTACCCATATTCTTATATGTCTTGTACCCTGAGCAGTGTTCAAAAACGACATTAGGGTAATCTTTGGCTACATTGAGCATTGGATCCATGAAACCAAAGCTTGTTGCAAAAATAACCTTGTATCCCTGATTGGCATAGTCACGTATAACCTTTTCTGCAGGAGCGCCCTCGGGAACATTCTCCGAGTAAGCCGTTTCCACATTTGGGACATTCTTTTCCAGATAGAGCCTGCCATTGTCATGTGCCTGGGACCATCCACCGTCATTGTGCGGTCCTACATAGATAAAGGCGACTTTGGTTTTCTGTACTTTCTTCGTTTCCTGTTGGCCGCCGGCAAAAATCAGTGCAGCTGTTACAACAAGAAGCAATGCAATAGAAAGAATCCTTTTCATACGGAATCTCCTCCTTAAAACTGAATGTTTTGATTTTAGATCATTGTAACACTTTTGATCTGAAAGTGAAAGGAGCATATCAAAAAAATCAGCAGTTACAATGGCCGATTGAAAAAACTTATTCTCTCTTTCGCCTGTGCCAATGTGTGTTTTCATGATAAACTTCTCTACTCATAAATGTTGTATCTATTAGGGAACTCAGGTTATGAATATAAGAGAGAATATAGGTGAAAATATGGGTGAACATATAGACGGGTTAAAAATTGCTGTTTCTTTAGTTGGTTTTGGGGATTTGCAACACCGCAATAGGGCAATAGGTGAAATAAAGAATTTCATCGACTATGCAACGCAAACTCTGCATGAGGAACCATACTTTGAGTTGTCCTATATATTGAATGATGAAGACCTGGGAAAGCTTGATTTCCTTAAAGGGAGGGTAATTTCTGTTCATGCACCCTGCCCCGGAAGTAATTATTTTCCCAATCTTGGAAGCAGGGACGAGAGGGTTATAGATGAGAGCCTTAAGGTAATAGAGACCAGTGCGAGAACTGCTAGGGATTTCGGGGCTGATTTCATAGTGCTTCATCCGGGGTATGCGACGGATATGGCTGTGTACATGAATTCAAAGGAGAGAGAAACGGAATTAGAGGGTATTTCCAGGCATGCCTCGAAGTATATCAAATTTGAAAAGGGCTCGGTGTGTAAGCATGAATACATTTTTTCCGTTGATTACAGGAATCATCTGCAATGGGCCGTGAAGAATTTGAAGAGAGCTGCAATCGTATGCGAGGAAAATGGCATACACCTTGCAATTGAAAATCTCAATCCACGCATCTCGTATCTCTTTCAGACGGTAGATGAAATCAGAGATGCCTTGGAAGCAGTTCCCGAGTTGTATGCCTGCATAGATATCGGGCATCTCTGGATATCCTCTTTGATTCACCAGTTTGACATAAGGGATGCACTTGTTGGAGCCGGCATTACGGGAAGGGTTATCTCCGCACACATCCATAACAACTCCTCGAAACTTGGTAATAAACCTCAACTGGAAGACGAGCATGCTCCGATTGCAAAGGGTGTACTTCCCGTAAAAGATGCAATCGGAATTCTTCTGGAGAAGGGAGTTAAAAATTTTGTCATAGAAGCAGTTTCGGATATAGAGTACTCTGTAAAGGACAATTTTCTTGCCTTGATCGATTTTCTCAAAGGAGGGAGAGAGTGAAATGGGTACGATTTCACCGGTAGAGAAATTATCAAAGGCCATCGGGTTTCCTACTGTATCATACCAGGAGAAGAATAGGATCGATTATGGCATATTCGAAGGATTTATTGGTTTTCTGAGAAGCACTTTTCCGGCACTTCATGGGAAACTTGAGCAGGAGCTTATAAATAGGTACACCCTTCTATACAGATGGAAAGGCAGTAAATCAGGTGCCGGTAAAAAGCCTCTGCTTCTCATGGCTCATTACGATGTGGTACCTGCATCGGAGAAAGATTGGAGACATACGCCATTTGGCGGAGAGGTTGCAGAGGGGCAGATATGGGGAAGGGGAAGCCTGGACAACAAATCGTCGTTGATCGGTATTCTGGAAGCTACCGAACGGCTTATCGTAAAAGGTTTTGAACCAGCGAGAGATATCTACATACTTTCCGGTCACGACGAGGAGACAAGCGGTTATCAGGGCAGCAGAGTTGCCGTTTCCCTGCTGGAGAAGAGGGGGGTGAAGATTGAAACGATTGTAGACGAAGGGTTGACCATAGTGGAGCCTGATATCATGCCGCTTTTCAAAAGACCAATGGCCCTGGTAGGAATAGCGGAAAAGGGAATAATGGATGTTACCGTAACGGCCAGAGGTTTTTCCGGGCATGCCTCCATGCCACCGAGAAGTACCGCTATCGGCTTGCTTTCCCGGGCTATTACCCGTATCGAGGAGAATCCCTTTCCCGGAAGGATCACCGATGTGATAAGGCTGTTCCTCAAAAAGATGGGAAGGGAGGCGGGAGGTGTAAAGGGAATGATCTTGAGGTATCCCGTTCTCTTTGGGCCTCTCATCAAGAGAGTATTCTCATTGTCTCCTGTGAGTGATGCGATGATAAGAACCACCCAGGCTGTAACGATGCTCAAAGGAGGCGAGAAGGAAAACATACTGCCACCAAGTGCTTCGGCAAACATCAACATTAGGATACTCCCCGGAGACAGTATTGAAGGTGTACTCAAGCGGTATAGAAGGCTGATTTCAGCCATGGGAGTCCGTGTCGAGGCTGTTGGTGATATTCCGCCAAGTGAGCCCGTTTCCGAGAGTGATGTAAACTCTCTCGATTACCTTGCACTGGAAGATACGATCCGGGAAGTCTATCCCGATGTTGGAGTTGCACCCTTTCTCGTGCTTGCTACAACGGATTCGAGACATTTCAGGGGAAAAGCGAACAATATCTACCGCTTCGTACCCCTGTGGATGACAGGAGAGAAGCTTCAGACTGTACACGGAACCAACGAGAGGATAGGTGTCGATGAGTTTTTAAAACTTATATATTTCTACGAAAAGCTTATAGAGAGAGCGGGAAACTTGAAGGGTTGAAACGTATAATCTTGTTGACTGCCTGCTCCTTAACTGAAGTATCCGGCATACTTTTCCATTGCATCCATAACGGCTTTGGCGTTTTCCAGGGGCACTCCGGGGTAGAGGCCGTAGATCATCATGAGCCCGCCTTCCCTGCTTCCCAGTGTGGAGACTTCCCTTCGAATGAGGTCATCTATCTCCTTGGGGGTCCCCTCAAAGGTAATCTCCTGCCTGTCTATATCTAGCTCGATACAGATCTTTCCCTTGAGATTTTTCTCTATCCACTCTATACCGTTTACAAGGTCCTGTATATTTATTATATCGATTTTACAATCCAAGAGGTCATCCTTGAGGTCCCGTATGTCACCATCGGCATGTACGTGTACTATACAGCCTTCCTCCTTTGCCCTACCCATCAATCTCTGGTAGCTTGGCTTTATATACTTTTTGAAGAGCGCGGGTGAGAGCATGGGGCCCACTTGCATGCCGAGGTCTTCCGAGAAGGTGAGCCACTCTGCCCCTGTCTTCAACCAGTTGTTCAAGAGTCCCGTATTGAAGTCTTCGAGCATACCCAGGAGCTTCCAGAGCCGTGGCTCCTCGTCTACCATGTCGTAGATAGCATTCTCGTATCCCCTGATATCGGTAAGCTTTAGCCATGTGTGGTTGTGCCCGATTTCACCGTTCTTAATGCTGTGTTGCGATATGGACGGACCGATCGATTCCTTTGCCTTGTCCCAGTCTATCGGCCCGTTGTGGTCGAACCTGTCCGGGTCCGGTGGCTGGTATGAGTCGAACTTTTCCCAGCTTTCTAAGGGATGCCTGATAACGGTCCCCTGGATACCATCCATCGTTGTAAGCCATACACAGCCCCATGGATCGGTGTATTCGTTACCGGCTATCAGAAAGGGAGGAAGCTCAGGTTTTACAGTGCCCTCACTTCTCCGGAAGTCTGGAAAGAGGAATGGATGATCCTCCATAAGGTCCTGTAGGGCATCCTGAGGGTAGTGATTCCAGCAGGATGCATTTATATGAAATGTCATATGTATATGATCCGGCCTTTCGAAATTGATCGTTCTAACCAGATTTTCCTTCTCTGTCACCTTTTTCTCCGCAGCAATTCTATTTTTTCCATGTGGAAAAGTCAATTTGATATTTGTCACCCCGGCTGGCTGCCAGATTATTTTGAAAGCCCATTGTTCCTATTAATGAGGTGCAAAAATTAGATAAATGTTTATAACACAATATCATCTAATTCTAAAAATATTAAATATATAGTATCGTCTTGATAATTAGCATGAGTTGTGGTATTTATAGGAGAAACATGACCATTAGAGCCAAGACCTCCCGCCTCCATATTCTCTTGATTACAACAGTACTATCCATGGTAACGATACCTTTAATGGCTCAAAGTATATTTCTCTATAACAGGGAGGAGATTCCGACAGTTCTGGAGATAATCGAGAGGATACCTGGCGATATTTCTGCTTCTGATTCCCCCGGAGAGAAATCAGACAGATCATCATTGGAAAATGTCATAAGAGATTCTGTAAGATTGAGCTTGGAACGTGCAGGTCTGAAAGTGATAATACGTTCAGGCAGGGTGATCAGGGAAGGAGTCGCCATTGCATCGTTGATAACAAGGTTCGATGTCGACTATCTGTTGATTGTCTCTTACAGTAATTCCTCGGGCAATGTGGTGAAGATCGATTATAAATGGTACAGAAAGGATGATGCAGAAAAACCTGTCCGATATTCGGATGAACTCGTAATCGGCTTGAACCTCGATAATAAGATAGGTAAGAATGTGAAAAAACTCCTCGGGAAAATCGTTGAAGTAACTCGGAAGTCGACATTCCGTATCGACAGTATAGATTATGAAAGGGAAAAAGCAGGAACAAAGAATCTCGAGGTCACTCTGAAAACTTCGGAATTGCCATTGCCCGCGGCGATTTACGCAAAGAAACCTGGTAAACAGAATAAAAGGGAAAAAAAGGATATTTCAACCGAAGAAACATCCGAGAGGAAGAGCAGGCACTTCGAACTCGCATTGGGCACTGGAACTTTTCTGCCCCTTGGCGAAGCAAGGAACTACTTCAATTTTGCATTGAAACCCATTCTTGCGGTAAACTACCTTTTCAGACTACCATGGGGAACGATCGATACCGGCATCACAGGAGGGCTCGATTATTTCTTTGCAATTGGAAGCACCGGCTTTGCAAGTAATTTTATCGCCGACCTGGGGCTTAAAATAGGTTATACCTCAGGTGAAATACCAGGCTTGCCAATTGGGTTCAATGTTTCCCTTTCCGGTGGACCCGCTTCGTTTATAATGCTTCTAAATAACAGTTCAATCCTCACAAAGGCTATGGCTTTCGGATCGGGTGGTCTGACGCTGGTGTTCAGGTTCTCTGATTATGCAGGTATCAAACTAGGCGGAAGCTATATCATCCTCTTTGATCAGGTGGATATGCTGATGGGTATTTCTCCTTCTTTCAATCTTTATCTGAGGCTGTAATTTTATGAAAGGGCTTAAAGGATTTTCAATAGTAGTTATTGTGACATTTGTCATTCTAGCCGGATGTAACGAGTATTCCTTCTATCAGGAGCTCGGTGATCCGATACCGGAAGGTGCAACTATTCCCTCGCTTGGCCTTTCGATTCAACCATCAAGCGCGACGGTCTATATCGGGGAAAAGGTGACATTCTATGCTACGGGTGGCGTTGAACCGTACAGCTATTCCGTCGTGAACGGCTCCGATGCAACTCTCTACGGCACGATAGATGAGGATACAGGGGTGTATACGGCTCCCCTTGCGGCAATAGATGCTGTTACGGTAAGGGTTACGGATAGTGATTCCAATACCAGCGATGCGACTGTAACTGTGATAGATTACCCGGCATTCACGGTTTATCCCACTTCCATGAAGGTATATGAAGGCTTTACAATGGAGGTTACAGGCGGTATTCCTCCCTATACCTTTGAGGTTATTGATGGTGGCGGAACGATAGACTCTTCTACCGGTGTCTATGATGCACCGGGGTATTCGGATACCGTAACCGTGCGTGTGAAGGATTCAGCGGGCAGGCCGGATGAAGTTACTTTCCCTGTAAGGTGGAACAGGGAAACGGTAGATGACGGCTCCGGGAATGTTGTGGGGTTGTACAGCAGCCTCAAGATGGACAGCAGCGGTAATCCACATATTGCTTACTATGACAGCACAAACGGTAATTTGGATTATGCATACTGGAATGGTTCAAGCTGGAATGTAGAGGTTGCCGATAGTACGGGAGATGTGGGGAAGTACTGTTCACTTGCCCTGGATAGCTTGGATGATGCACATGTAAGTTACTATGATACTGCCGAGGATTTGTATCATATCAAAAGGCAGGGAGGCACCTGGCTTGCACGTGATACAATCACGAGTTCTGGTACCATAAGGGGAAGATACTCCTCGATAGCTCTGGATTCTTCCGGTAATTACCATATAAGCTACTTAGTCGATCTTAAGCTTTATTATTATAGTATAGCACAAGGTGAAGTAGAGGTTGATAACACTTCTGGCGCCGGCTTTTATACATCAATTGCAATAGATAATAATGGGTTTCCTGGAATCAGTTACAGGAATAATACTACCAAAGAGTTAAAGTACGCTTACTACAATGGTAGTAGCTGGATAAAGCAAACCTTGCCTGTTACAGGGGATACAGGTTACTATACCTCGCTTGCCTTCGACAGCAAGGGAAATCCGCATATCAGTTTCTACGATGCCGACAACCAGGATGTCGAGTATATCTCCTACGACGGAACTTCCTGGGGAAATCCCGAGGTAGTAGATACCAATTTGGGGGACTGTGTAACCGGTGTTTACGGAAACACTTCCCTGGTAATAGACAGCAATGATGTTCCCCATATCGCCTATTACAATGCAAACAAGACGGCTTTAATGTATGCATTCAAGGAATCGGACGGAACATGGCATACAGATGTTGTAGACAACAATGGTAACGTTGGTCAGTACCTCTCGATAGCCCTCTATGTAAAAAATGGCAGAGAGAGGGTTGCATTTTCCTATTATGATGAAGATAATGGTGCACTGAAATACGCCTATTGATCTTATCAATTTTTTTGATGGAGTTTCCTATGGTAAAAATTGCAATTGCAGGTATGGGATTCATGGGTAAGATGCACCTCTCCGTTTATTCCTCGAAGCTTCCCAATGCAGAGGTTGTCGCCCTCTTTGATGTGCGTAAAGAGGCCTTGGACATAAGAAACCTCGATACCGGCGGAAATATAAAAACCGATGCAAGGCCCTTGAACCTTTCAGATATAAGAAAATACACCGACTTTGATACTATGCTTAAAGAGGGAGGTTTCGATTTGGTTGATATCTGCCTTCCGACCTACCTTCATGCTGATATATCGGTAAGGGCAATGGAAGCTGGTTACCATGTATTCTGTGAAAAACCCCTTGCTTTAACTGTGGAAGAGGGGGAAAGAATAGTGAATGCTGTTAATAAAACAAAAAGGCTCTTTAGTGTAGGTCACTGCTTAAGGTACTGGCCGGCATATATCAATACAAAGAAGCTTATAGATTCGGGCAGATTTGGCAAGGTAAGGTATGCCGAGTTTGCAAGGTTCTCAGAGGCCCCGGTCTGGACAGCAGGCGGTTGGGTGATGGATGGTAAGAAATCCGGAAATGCGGCCCTTGATCTTCACATACACGATGTGGATTTCATAAGCTTCTTCTTTGGAAGGCCGGAGGGCGTTTTCTCGAGAGGTGTTTTCGAGAAGGACGGAAGCATCTCCCACATAGCAACGAGCTATTCATACGAAGATAAGGTTGTGCAGTCGACGGGGGGATGGATATGCAGCGACAGTTTCGGCTTTAACATGAGAGCCCTCTTCGTACTTGAGTTGGCAACGATAGAGCTCGACTTTTCGAAGAAACCGGTTGTAACGGTGTACCCGCAGGGAGGGGAGAGGTATCCCCTGGAATTGCCCGAGGGAGACGGTTACTACTACGAACTTAAAAGTTTTGTAGATAGCGTGGAGAAGGGTGAGCCTCTAAATCCAGTTTCGGCAGAGGATGCACTGGAATCGCTAAGGCTCTGCCTGCGCGAAATCGAATCTGCCGGCAGCGGGCGATACGTATCAATCTGATTCTTTAATCTAACCTTCGTGTTCCACCTTTATAAGAAGCCACCTCTTGGAAAGGAAACCTCCTGTAAGGATTAAAGCGTGAAAGACCTGGTAGAGGGCGAAGCCAAGCCAGGCGCCGTAGATGCCGGTGCCAAGGACCTTTACCGTTAGGAGGGTCGTTCCGAGTATGAAAAGCACATTTGTGGTGAACTCGGAGAAGAGGACGTACTTTCCCCAGCCGTTGTGGGTGAATATCATTTCGAAGGAGAAGCCCATTATCTCTATAAAGAAAAAGGCGGCAAAGAAGTGCAGCGCCTTTATCCCCGTAAGGATTGTCGCAGCATCGCCATTGAATATCCTTATCACACTGCCGGGAAAGATCAGGGTAACTCCCATTACAACAATTCCTATTACCAGGGCTATCAGTTCACAGGCAAGGATATAGTGGGTTGCATGCTCCTCTTCTCTTCTTCCGAGTGAGTTTCCCACTAGTATTGCCGCTCCTCTTGCAAGGCCGCCAACTATTGTCTTGTTTATCCTGAAGATGGAAAAGACTATGTGCGTAACTGCGAGGTAGATGGCTCCGATGTTACCTATAATCGATTCATAGATCAGTATTATGGCGAGTGCAAAGAAGTTCTGTATCATTACGGGAAGGGAAAACCTTACTATGCCCCAGAGAAGCTCCGGTTTCAGTTTTCTTCTTTTGAGTGCATGGTACCGTTTCATTTCACGGGAAAGTGCGATGTAGAGTATCAGGTATATGAACCCGATGCTCTGCGCAAGAATCGTACCGAGGGCAGCTCCCCTTATTCCCATTGCGGGAAAGCCTAATTTCCCGAATATCAGGATGTAGTTGAACAGTATGTTCAGGAGGTCGGAGCTCAGAGTTGCAACCATTATCACGGATGTGCGATTCACGGCGGAGAGAAAGCCGGTCATCGATGCATAGAGGCCAACGAGGGGGAAAACCCACCTGATGATGTTTATGTATGAAAGAGCCAGTGCTATGAGTTTTTGGTCCTTAAGGAGAAGCGTGAGAAGGGGTTTTGAAAAGAATGCAAGGAAGAAACTTGTCAATCCGAATGCGATTCCCACCGAGAAGGAGTGAAGCAGGATCTCCCCCGTTGCAGGAGAGAGTGAACTGTCCAATGTTTCTCTTCCGTAGCGTCTCGAGGCTATCGTCTGTGTTCCTACCGTTATCGGCCATGCCAGGACGAAGAAGATCGAAGTGAGAAGCCCTGCTATTGCAATTGCAGCGAGGGATTCGGTTCCAAGTCTCCCCACCATTATCGTGTCCGCCAGTTGGAGGAAGTAACCGGAGAGGCTTCCTGCAAGCAGAGGTGTCCCGAGTTTCAATATACTCTTAAGGTCATTCTTCAGGCTGTATCGAATCATTTTTTAAGGCTGTTTCCTGCCAGGCTCTATCCTACAGGAAAGATCAAGCTATTTCCAGCTCATAATGGCTGCCTGCGGAGAGAAATTCGGCTCTGCCTTTTAGGGCGGCATTTATTGCACAACCTGCCTTGAATCCGGTACAGTGCCCGTGGAGGACCCTTAGCCCCTTGAATTGTTCGAGATACTCGGTAACCATATTGATTCTTGCCTCCCCTGAACCTATGAGGTGCATCCCGCCGATTATGTATCTTACCTTGTGGCCCGGAAAGATTTTTCCTACATATTCCACCGTGTTCAAGACCCCCGCGTGGCAGCAGCCCAGAATAACTGCAATTTCCTCCTTCCCTGCTACAATAAGAGCCTGGTCGTCCGGAATGAAGTCCCTGATTGTCAGGCTGCTGTCTGTAAAGGTACTGCCACTTTGCATTTCGAAATTATTTTCTCTGGGGATTTCGCCTGTAAGCCAGAGGTTGTCTGCTATTCTTATGCTTTCCCTGTTGGTTACAAGGCGATCCTTTAGTTTTGTCATTTGAATGAGTGTTTTTTCGTCAAAGCCTATTTTTCTTATGCCCCTATCACTTACCTCGATTTTCTTAAGGATGCTCTCCGGAATTCCCCGTTTCGATGAGCTGAAGGATTGTCTTAATGCCTTGGGATGAGCATATATCTTTGCCCTCTTGTTGTATTTGAGGAAAAAGGGGACACCTCCCGTGTGGTCATAGTGGTTGTGTGAAAGGACGAGAGTATCTACACTGCCTGGGTCTATATCCAAGAGACTGGCATTTTGCATGAACAGGTCGCTCTGGCCCGTATCGAAGAGGAGATTATGACCGGGTAGGCCTATATGGAGGGAGAGTCCGTGCTCTCCCTTCAATCTTTCAATGGCGACAAAATCATTTACAAGAACATCTACCGTGATTTTGATTTTACAGGCTCCTTCTTTTTCAGGCTGATCTATACTTCCTGTTTTATACCTGCCTTGTCATTCTTGTCCCGCATTTGGGACACTTCATCTGATTGCAGGGTGTGCCTCGCCTGTGCGGAAGGGTTTCCCCGCAGTTGGGGCAGACACAGTTTCCGCCAGGTCCCAGGCCTGCGCCTCCTCCCATTCCTCTTCCTTTCATGATATTCACCTCCCCCCAAGAAGTGGATTAAAAATTGTATCGCCCTATAACAATGTTTTCAATATATTCAATATTTTTCAAATTTTTCAAAGGTCACCGGTATGTACCGGATGGTGTTCCCTGGTGTCATTTTCAAGGTCATCTTATTAGGTCACCTTTTTAGGACGACTTCAAACAACCCCGCCTGCCAAACGTGTCGTCTGTGGCTCTTCCCAGAAGAGGGCCTTCGTGGGACACGAGGGTATGCAGATTCCGCAGCTTCTGCATATCGAATAATCGATGAAAGCCTTTCTATCCTCACCCCTCTTGATGGCGTTGAATGGGCATGCCTTAAGGCAGAGCATGCAACCGGAACATTCCTCCTTTGTTATGGTGACCTTAGGCACTATTCTTTGAGTTGTTGCTCTCTCGATTTCGTAGCCCCTACTTAAGCCCATGCCGTAACCATGTCCCACACCTAAACCCTTGCCTGGTCTCATACCATGGCCTCTGCCGTGAGCATGTTCCAGGCCAATCCCTCTGCCATTTTTCCTATCCGAGTTATTTTCGTTCATTGTCGAACCCGCCTTGAATGTTTGAAATTTTGGAAACTGTTAATAATTCTACTAATAATATATAAAAATTATTTTATATAGTACAGCCTTGTACAGCCATTAATCGTAAAGTTGTCTGAAATCACCCTGATCTGCCATTGACCAAGGATATTTAAAATTTATATTATGATTCATGATATACAGGAAACACGGGAAAACAGGTAAAAAGCTCTCGATAGTCGGTTTCGGTGGTATGAGGTTCAAGAATATCGATGACAGGGAGAGCTGTGTGGAGATGATTCTGGAAGCCGCCCGGCTTGGTATAAACTACTTCGATACCGCGCCAAAGTACTTCGGGACGAAGAGCGAAGAAACCTTTGGCGAGGCTTTCAGAATATTCAGGAAAGAAAAGATTCCCTTCTACTGTTCCACCAAGACATTTGAAACGAAGGAAAGTGCCATAAGGAGAGAGCTGGATTCCCAGCTTGAGAGACTGGGAGTGGAGACTATCGATTTTTATCATATCTGGTCTGTAACCAGCCTTGAAAACTGGCGGCAGCGAAAGAGGGACGGGATACTGGATACCTTCAGGAAGCTCAAGGAGGAAGGTCTTATAAGGCACATATGCGTATCGAGCCACCTGATAGGTGATGAGATAAAAGAGCTTTTGGATGAAAACGTATTCGAGGCTGTTCTCTTTGGGTATTCAGCCTATAACTTCTCCGTGAGACAGAAGGCTTTCGAGGCCATTACGAAGCATGATATAGGCTGCGTTGTCATGAATCCTCTGGGCGGAGGTATCATTCCGCGGCACCCCGAGATGTTCGGGTTTCTACTACGCGGCAAGGATCAACCTGAGAATCGATTTGGGAATCGGTCTGTAGAGCAACCCGGAAATCGAGCTGAGAATCCACCTGCATATGACGATCCTACAGGGAAGGCGATCGTTGAAGCTGCTCTTCACTTCATATTCTCTCACAGAAGAATAACCACTGCATTGGTTGGTTTCGGAACAATCAAAGAAATCCACGATGCGGTACATGCTGTTGATACATTTGCCGTAAGGCAGGGGGAGGATGTCGAGCCCGAAATCGAAGAGATGAAAACTGCTGTAACCGGTACCTTCGGTACCCTCTGTACGGGTTGTCAGTACTGCGACGACTGCCCTGTCGAGATTCCGATACCGAAATTCATGGAAGCCTACAACCATAAGCTCCTCTATGGCAAAGACGAAGCGTTATTTAACAGGCTGAAATGGCACTGGGACATACCCCGGGAGCTGGCCGGAATCTGCACGGAGTGCGGCCAGTGTGAAGAGGTGTGTACTCAGCATATACCGATAATCGACAGGCTGAAAGAGATAGCTTCTATCTGAATCTCCTGTATTTTGCCCAAATATGACTTGTTTATAAATACCAGATAACATAAAATATAAAAAAACTTTTTAAGGAGGTTTGTATGAGAAAGTCCAGATTTTTCGGTCTCATTGCTTTTCTCGTACTCGTTTCTGCCTTTTTCTTTGCCGCCTTCAACGTGGCAGCAACTGGGCAGTTTGAGAAGAGGCTGACGATCCTTACAACGGCTGACCTACAGAGCCAGGTGACAGAATTTCAGACCAAGGTCAGGATAAACGGGCAGAAGGTCAAGAAGACCGTTGGAGGAATCCCGAGAATAGGGTACTTCGTGAAGAAGATGAAGGAGGAGAAAGGTAGCGTTATCTTTCTCACCTCCGGTGATGATTTCATAGGTCCCTACTTCAGGGCCTTTCATGGGATTCCCGAAACCCTTTTCTGGGACCAGATTGCAGATGCATGGACACTCGGCAACCATGAATTCGACCTTGGCCCCTCAGTCCTTGGAGAGGCTCTCACCTATGCCACCATTCCCGTTCTCGGTGCCAACCTCGATGTCTCGAAGGAGCCGGCACTGGCAGGGAAGATTCTCCCCTTTACCGTGAAAGAGCTCTACGGAGTAAAGGTAGGAATATTCGGCCTCATTACTCCGAATCTCGGCATGATTACCAACCTCGGTGATAAGGTGAAGGTGAAAACCGATGTGGTCTCAGTTGCACGCAACATGGTGAATACTCTGGACAATATGGGGGTGGATCTCGTAGTGGCACTTACACACCTTGGCCTGGATGCAGATAGGGACCTTGCCAGCAAGGTAAACGGGATAGATGTCATTGTCGGAGGACACTCGCATCTCCTAATGAAGGAAGCGGAAGAGGTAACCAACCCCGATGGGGGCAGGACAATCATAGTTCAGGATGGTGCGAGGGCAGCGTATATAGGGGAGCTTGACCTCGAAATCGGAAACCAAGGTGTCACATCATACAAGTGGAGTCTGCACCTTCTGGACAGCAGTGTGGCAAAAGATCCCGTGCTGGAAAAGATGGTTTCTTTGAGTATCGCAATGCTTCCTCCGCCTAAAGCAGTGGGTAAGAGCCTCGTGGACCTCGATGCAAGAAAGAGCACGGTGAGGTACAGAGAGGCTGCAATAGGTAACCTCTTTACCGATTCGGCAAGGGAGAAGTTTAATATCGATATAGCTGTTGCCAACGGAGGAGGAATAAGGGGAGACAAGATATATCCTGCAGGTGAAATAACGACAAAGACACTTCAGGAAATGCATCCCTTTGGTAATACCATTGTTATTGCAAAGCTGACAGGGGCACAGGTGAAAGAGGTACTTGAAAGGGGAGCAGCAGCCCTTAAGGGACCCAACGACACGAGAAGCCAGTCCGAGATGCCTCCTTCCGGGGCATTCCTGCAGGTTTCCGGCGTGACCTTTACGATTGACCTTTCGGCCAAACCCCAGCAGCTCGACTCCGAGTCGAAGCCCACAAGGATTGCCGTTCATGGAAACCGCGTGAAGGATATAATGGTTGGCGGGAAACCTCTGGATATGAACAAGGTTTACACCCTCGGGATTGGCAGCTTCAATGCAGCCGGTGGAGACGGATACATAATGATAAAGAACCTTCCGGCAAGCTTAAAGTATGATACCGCAATTACCATACCTGAGATACTGGAGGAGTACATAAGAAACCATTCACCCATAGCACCAAAGGTAGAAGGAAGGATAAAAATAGTGAAATAGCACAAAAAGGAAGGTTTTAAAAAGACCAATTGTAGAGATTGTAGAGAAACCGGTTTTTAAAAGATATCCCCGGTCAGTATACCTTGACTTACAGGGTAATGTTGGCCGGGGATTTTTTCATAGCGACCAGGTGATTTCCCAGCGATTTATTAGGTGATTTCATAGCGATTTATTAGAGCGATTTTGCCTTAAGTCTCTCCATCGCCCAGAGCGTATATGTCCTTACCTTCTTGTCCGGGTCATTTAGGAGTTCATCCAGTATCTTTTTCCCATCCTCGGTTTCAAGTTTTTCCAAGGCCTTAACAACCTGCACACGCACCTCCCTGTTCGGGTCCCTGCTAGCAAGCACTATCCCCCTGAATGCAGAGAGCGAGCCAATCAGAGATAGCATCGAGGCTGCTTTTTTCCTCACATCGGCATCCCTGTGCCTTAGTTGCCTGATCTTTGCCTCTATGAACCCTGTCGCCTCCATGGCTTCCACTATGTAGGGCCTTAGTGAAGGTATGTCCTCTTTAAGGAGTTCCGAAAGACCCTCCTCTATCGAACTGCCCATTAGCTTGAATGCCTCTGTAATCACATCCCTCATATCGGGGCTTGCATCTTTGAAACTTTCAATAAGCCTTTCCAGGTCTTTCTTACTCCTTCTTCGGGAGAGGGCCTTCACTGCATGTTCCCGGAGGGATTTTTCGCTTTCTACCGCATCGAGAATTATGTTGATACTTTCCACCGACTTGGAACGTCCCAGGCCCTGTATGGCCGAAATTTTTACCGATGAAACTTCATTCTGGTCGGTCAGGGTAGAGCGGAGTTTTTTCAATGCATCGGAAAGCCCGTAGGAACCTATTATCCTTGCAATCTCCTCTCTCACCTGTGGTACCGGGTCTCTTAAGAGTTCCAGAGCAAGATTCAGCGACTTGTATTCAGCAAAATCAGCTATTGCCCAGGCGGAGGCGATTCTTACCTGCGGGTCGGAATCATCCAGTGATTTTTTTATCGGTTTAAGGAAATCTTTGTCTTTTGTGGCAGGAAGTGCAGCAATGAGAGCTGCCCTCAGTGATGAGTCTATGTTATTAAGAAGGGCCATGGCCTTTCTCTTGAAATCCTCCCCGGCATAGTGTGCAAGTGTCCGGGCAAAATCCTTGGCCTCATCAACCGGGAGAACGGATAGGTTTTCCAGAATGAATTGAAGGCTCCCCATGTCTCCTACTTCACCCAAAAGTTTAAGTGCCTTTATCCTTACTTCGTGGGGATATTTTCCCCTGCCACTTTCTACAATCTCGGTAAGCCTGTCTATGTAGAGTTCCGGTTTCATGGCTGCAAATGCGGTTTTAAGGGAGTCGTAATCGGTGAATGTTTTGTCTGTCACTAACCGGAACAGGCTGTCCAGGAATATGAAATCGGCTCTCTCGGGAATTGCGGATAGTACATGGCCGATAACAGAGTCCCTTCCTCTCTCCCTGTTAAGCTCTTCTCGGAGAAGGTAGAGGGCCTTGTCGTTTCCCCGTTTTCCTATGGCTTCGAGCAGAGAATCATAGAGAAGCGGCCAGGAATCTTTACTTCCCCCGCTTTCCTCGATCCTCTCTCCGGCGACCCTGAATATTCTTTCGGCAATTGTCGTTATGATTTCACGTGGCCCTGTCTCTTTGAGTATTCGACAGCCCGTGTAAAGGGCAGCGGGATTATCCGTACTTTCAAGTGTGGAGAGAAAATTGACTGTATTTGTTTCCGATGCTGCCTTTAGAAGCCCGTAGTTCCTTTCAAGCATTTCTCTGTCACCGAAGTCGCATTGGAGGAGGAGCTTCTTAAGGCTTCCGGCTCTTTCTAAAAACCGAGAGGCATAGTAGCGTACCTCCCTGTTCTTGTTTCCAAGTAGGGAGAGGGCGAGGTTTTCGTCGGCTTCGGAGTCCGGCTCGAGGATTTCCAGTGCGTGGAGGAGCTGTTCCTCTTTCAGCTTTCCGTAGTCTGGCTTGTGGAGGTCCTTGAAGTCTTCCTTTATCCTGCTCCACGCAGCACTCCTTACCTCGTGAGAGGGGTCATCCAGTACCATCCCGTAGAGGATTCCATAGATATCCTTACGGTCGTTTTCTGAACTATTTGCAGAGTCCCTGGCAAATTCCAGGACAACGGTTTTCCTTACAAGGGGATACGGATCTTCGAAAGATTCGAAAACGGCCCGTTTGGATTTTTCGGCTCCGTCGTGAACGAGTATCTTTATTGCAAAGTAACGTGCCTGCCATTCCGGGTAACCTGTCATCTCCCTTATCTCGTCGAGCCTGTCTCTGAAAAGCTCCAGTGCCTTTTTCCCGTCGAAACTTTCTCCCTTGCCTGCCAGTGCCAGTTCACGCAGGGGGAGGAATGTAGTTATCTCTCCCGAACCGTCTGCCGATGGCTTTTCAAAAGTGCCGATGAGATCCCTGAACAGTCTGGCGAGTTTCTCATTTTCGAGGCTTACAGCGAAGCACGTAAAGAGGCCCTTCTCCCTTGCATATTTCATTACCCTTATGAAGTCCCTTCTGCCTTTCCTGTTGTATACCCTATCTATCCAGGCCGTATCCATCCCGGTAAGCTCTACTATTTCACTGCCATTCTCTTTTGCAAACCTCTCTATCAACCGGGATTTTTTCAAAAGTTCCTCAGTCGAGTACCTTTCGGAAACAATCTCGGAGGCTCGTTCCGGATTTTCCAGAACAACCTTTAGAAAGTTGTAAAAGCTCTTTCTCTTAAGCATGATTACGAGAAGAACAATCAGTATAACTATGACGGCGATAACTGCCCCGGCAATCGCAACGATGATTTTCGTATCCACTATGCCAGTTACAGAAGACAATATCGACAACACTTCTTCCATTGAAATTTCCTCCTTATGATTTTAAACTTTCACTCAATCCGCCGAACCTCTCTTTTCTGTTTAACCTGCCTTCTTGAGGACGCTGTAAATCGGTATCGGCTCACTCTTACCCTTTACCTTGACAGGTTTCCGCTTTTCCAACACAAACCTGTCCCCTACGAAATTCTTGGTGGTTTCCGTTATTATCACTTCTCCCGGTCCTGCTACTCCCTCAAGCCGTGCGGCGACATTCACCGTGTCACCGATTACCGTGTAATTCATCCGCCTGCTGCTACCGAGGTTGCCCGCAACGAGGGGGCCGGTGTGCATTCCGATACCGATTTTCAGGCTGGATGCTTCACCCTTGAAGAATGTCCTTTTTTCAGAAGCCACCAGCTCCTGTATCTCGAGGGCGCAGGAAACGGCCTGGAATGCATCCTCCTCGGCCGTCTGAAGGGGGACGCCCCAGGCAGCCATTATGCAGTCGCCTATGAATTTGTCTATGTATCCCTTGTGCTTTATTACAACCTCTACGGCCTCGCTGAAGTATTCATTCAGTATCTTTATTATGTACTCGGGGTCTTTCCCCTCGGAGAAAGAGGTATAGCCACGGATGTCGGCAAAGAAGATAGTGGCCTCCTTCTTGTCACCGCCCGGTCTTACCAGTTTCGGTGACTGTACGAGCCGCTGAACGACTTCCTGCGAGAGGTACCTTGAAAACATGTCTTTTATCAGGCGCCTTTCCTCTACGACCTTTTTCATTCTTTTCTGTAGTTCCCTTTCCTGAGTCTGGTCCGTGAAGAGAAGAGTCAAACCCTGATACCTCCCACGGGAGCCCTTTAGCGGCGATACATTCAAAGAGAAGTCCATTTCACCGCTGCTTCCCCTGTATATCCCCTCTATTCCGAGGTTTTCGGTCTTAGTTTTCCCCGCGTCCTCGATTGCATTAATTATCTTTGAATCGATTTTGTCCTTGAATAAATCTTTGAGGTTCTCTCCTATATCCTTTTCTTCCAGCGTGAGTTTCATTGCCGCACTGTCGTTGAAGTATCTAATCCTGCCACCGGAGTCGGTTGTAACAAGGAGATTCGTCATGGAGGAGAAGATATTCTCCTGGTACCGTTTGAGTTCCTCTATCTTTTTGAGGTAATCCTTTATCTCCTGAACCATCTTTGAGTTGTGCAACATCCCGCCTGCAAGTTTGGTAAAGGAATCGAGAAATTTGAACTTGACCCTGTTGTAAAAAAAAGGCTCCCGTGAGTTGAGTATCAATATGCCGAGTTTGAGCTTTGGGGTGAAAACGGGCAGTGCGATTCCGCTTTTCATTGAATCCTCAAGGAGGACATCTGAGAATACATGGTCCCTTCTTTCAAGAAGGAGGACGGCTTCGCTACTCTCCGTTATGAAATTGACCAGCGTACTTTCCGAGGGAAGCCTCCGGGGTATATTGTATTTTCCTCGCTTGTACATAAGAGTAAAATCACCCCTTGTATCCGGCCTGCCTGCATTCGGTCTGTCAGAAATGTAGAGGCATGAAATATCCGATTTCGTTATATCCCTCGACTGGTCAACCAGTGTGGCAACGAGTGCCTTGAAATCGAGCTCTCTGGTAAGCAGGGAACCAGCCCTTACGAGCTCTTCCAGGGTACTGTCTTTCACTTTTTCCATGGTACCTCCCCTTAAGTGAATTATAGTCCATTGGTAAGCATACATAAAGGAAATGTTATTGAAAATATGCGTGGTGGTAATATTTATTCCATACAAATGGAGAAATGTGAAATTTATTTGACAAATGGATTTACATCTTGTATAATAATTTTCATTCTAAAACAAATAAAGGAGGTTCACTCATGAGAAAGTTTTTCACTCTGGTACTTGCACTGCTTTTACTTACGTGTTTGCTAATGCCTGCCGTTGCAGGTGGCCAGAAAGAGAGCGGGAAAAAACTAAGTCCGGAAACGGAAGCCTGGTTGAAGGCAGCCAAGCTTGGAAAGTATGCCGAAGATACCTTCGATGAGGCTGCACTCTATGAGGCTGCAAAGAAAGAGGGAGAGGTCAATATCTACTCCTACTCCTCCAGGGTTTTCAAATTCGCAAAAACCTTTATGGCAAAGTATCCGGGAATCAAGGTAAACGGATTCGATATCGATTCCGGCGAGATTGTCACAAAGGTGCTGGCTGAGCAGCAGGCAAAGAATTATGTTGCCGACGTGATTTTCCTTAAAGATCCGGCAACGGTTGTTCATGAACTTTATGACAGGGGAATGGCATTTCCCTATGTACCACCGGATTTGAAGGACAAGATACCACCGGAGTATAGGAATCCCTTCGTCGGTCACCATGCCAGTGTGGATACCTTTATCTACAATACGAGCAAACAGAGCAGTCCACCGATAAAATCGATGTGGGACCTTACAAAGCCTGAATGGAGGGGAAGATTCATCGTGGCAGACCCGCAGAAATTGCCTGAATTCCTCGAGGTTTTCACTACGATCGTGCAGCACTCAAAGGAGATGGAGGCCGAGTACGAAAAGGTATTCGGTGAAAAGCTCAAGCTGAGTAAAGGTGTGGAAAATGCAGGCTATGAGTGGCTCTACAGGATACTCAAGAATGACGTCGTAGTCGTAGGCTCTTCAAACGATGTTGCAAAGGCCGTTGGCCTTGCAAGCGGAGACAACCCACCGGTAGGATTCACTAGTTTTTCGAGGCTACGTGACAAGAAGAAGAATCCCAACCTGAAGTTCCAGGTTATGTTCGACACGACTCCCGTAATGGGTGTTGCCACCGAGGTAATAATCGGAATAGTGAACCAGGCAAAGCATCCCAATGCTGCCAAGCTCCTGATTCATTGGATGCTCGGTGATGAGAAGGGAGGCCGTGGTTATGCTCCTTACTATGTCCTGGGTGACTTCCCCTTAAGGAAGGACGTTGCACCGCCTCCGGGTGCAAAGAAGATAACGGACATGAATATCTGGGCATCCGATCCCAAGTATGTCTGGGAAAACGGCCAGAAGGTGCTCGAGTTCTGGGTTTCAAATCTGAAATAATAAAAAAATGATTGGCGGCAGGAACTTTCTCCTGCCGCCCTTGATAATTTCATAAAATCAAAATATTTATATGACAGGGGCTTATGTTTAGAGCAACTATAAGAAAACCACACGTGATTATTTCGTATATTCTACTATTCATTCTTCTCTTCATCGTAGTGATTCCCTTTTTCAGGATGGTATGGGATTCCTTTATCTGGCATTTCACCGATATCAGGCTGGCACGCGGTGTAAATCCCGGTGCTTTCACGGTTTTCCACTGGAAGAGAATATTCCACAGCAAGTTAACGAGAAACGTTCTGATAGAACCTCTCTTTCATTCCATTTCTACTGCTCTGGGAATATCAATTCTTGCAATGACAATAGGCGGAATGCTTGCATGGCTCGTTACGAGAACGGATCTGCCCTTCAGAAAAACGATAGGTACCCTTGCCATTCTTCCCTACGTAATTCCCTCGTATATCCATGCTCTTGCATGGCTTACTCTCTTCAAGAATGACAGAATAGGCGGGGCCGCGGGTCTCTTTCAGTTCCTTACCGGGGTTAGCCCTCCCAACTGGATATCTTACGGATTTCTGCCGATTGTCTTTAGCATGTCTCTGCATTACTTTCCATATACCTATCTCCTTTTGTCTGCTGCTCTCACCAGCATAGACTCGAGGCTTGAAGAATCGGGTGAAATCCTGGGTGCAAGGCGCTCCTATATACTAAGGAGGATAACATTCCCACTGGTTATTCCGGCGCTGCTTTCCAGTTTTATTCTTACTTTTTCCAGGGCACTTGGTATATTTGGAGCTCCGTATTTCCTTGGCTCTCCTGTAAGGTACTTTACACTTTCCACGCAGATATATTCAAATATTACCAACAGGGTACCCGCTGCCGGTTACATTCTCGCTCTGGTATTGATAGCAATTTCTTCCACAATAATATATTTCAATCAGAAAATCATTGGTACGAGGAAAAGTTTTGTCACCATCGCCGGAAAAGGTTTCAGAACACAGTTAACACCGCTGGGGAAGGTAAGGTATCCGGCTCTCGTACTTATCATTTTACTGTTGATAATTGCCGTATTGACTCCAATAATACTTCTTGTCTGGCAGACTCTTACACTGTATCCTGACGATTATTCACTCAAACATCTTACACTGCTCTATTGGATTGGCAGAGGCGGAACTGAATTTGCCGAAGGAGAGGCGGGTATCTTACGAAACGGTGCGATACTGAAGGCAACATGGAACAGTATAAAGCTGGCACTGACAGCATCGATTCTTTCCGGGTTTTTCGGGATATTCATAGGATATGCCGTGGTAAAGGGTAGGGGAACAAAACTTTCAAAGCTCGTTGAACAGACGTCTTTCCTCCCTTACCTCGTTCCTGGAATTGCCTTTGGTGCCCTGTATCTTTCGCTGTTTACGAACAGGATAGGTCCGATACCAGCACTGTATGGCACGTTTTTCCTCGTGGCACTAGTCTGTATTGCCAAGAATCTTCCCTTCACGGGAAGGGCAGGAATAACATCGATGCTCCAGATAGGAAGCGAGCTGGAAGAGGCCTCTGAGATTGCAGGTGCAAGGTGGGGGAGGGGATTTCTGAAAATCATCCTTCCTCTCTCCATAAACGGTGCGATTTCAGGCTTTATTCTCGTCTTCATTACGGTTATGAGGGAACTTTCCCTGATACTGCTCCTTGTTACACCTGAGACGAGAACATTGACGACAATGACCTTCAGGTACCAGGAACAGGGCTATACGCAGTTTTCAAGTGCGATCAGCGTAATGATAATCGTAATAGTGGTAATCGGGGAACTTGCCACGAGACGATTGACGAGAAAAAGTGCAATATAAATTCTATTACAAGGAATGGGTATGGCAGATAAAGTTGTAGAAGTAAGGAATTTGACTAAAAGATTCGGAGATGTAATTGCTGTAAATGATATATCCTTTTCAATTGATGAGAAGGATTTCCTTATTCTCCTCGGCCCCTCGGGATGCGGAAAGACAACCATACTGAGGATGATAGCCGGCCTTGAAGAACCGACCTCTGGTGAGATATATCTCAGGGGAAAACTGGTCTACTCCAGTGAGAAGAGTATCTTTGTACCTGCTCGTGAACGGGGGGTGGGCCTGGTATTCCAGAGTTATGCTCTGTGGCCTCATATGACGGTATTCGAAAACATTGCTTTCGGCCTCAGAGTAAAGCATTTGGACAATACAACGATAAAGCAGAAGGTGAGGGAAGGGCTTGCCTACATGCAGCTAGAAGAGATGGAAAACAGGTATCCCCAGGAGATGAGCGGCGGGCAGCAGCAGAGGGTGGCACTAGCCAGAATGCTGGTAAGCGAACCTGAGGTTTTCCTTATGGACGAACCGTTATCCAACCTCGATGCAAAGCTACGCCTGGAGATGAGGGCAGAAATCAAGAATATACACTTTCAGACCGGTGCGACCACCGTGTATGTGACACACGACCAGGTGGAGGCTCTTACCATGGCAAACAAGATTGCTGTTATGAACCATGGGAGGATAGAACAGTTCGATCATCCAAAGGCTGTTTACAAGCACCCGGCAACTCTCTTCGTGGCAGATTTTATTGGAAGCCCCACTATTAACAAGATTAAAGGAAAAATCGATGCAGAGGGAAGTGGTGGTAAGGTGAAGGTATCCTTCGGGAATTTTTCTATTCTCACGGATTACGCTGCCGGCGGGGTGTTCGGTAGGGACAAGGAGGTGGTGGCTGCCGTAAGGCCGGAAAATATAAGTGTTGTAGGGGAAAGAGGAAAAGGTTCACCGGAGAATGTCTTTTCATGCGAGGTAAATACCGTTCTACCTGCAGGCCCGGAGACGATACTGAAGCTGAAACTGGGAGAGATAGGCCTGAACCTCCTGATAACCCAGGAGGCGGAGTACCGGAAGGGGGAAAGGGTGAATGTATACATTCCCCCGGAAGCAGTGCTTCTATTCGACAGCGAGACGGGAAAACTGATGGAAAAGTAATAAAGAGAAACCCCTTTGTCCTCCACTTTTAAATTTACAAGTGAAATTCTTTGAAACTTCCTCCGGAGTATATAAACTTAAAAAATATGTATTGGAGGAGTACCAGGTTTAGATTGATAGCGATATCCATTGCCCTTACATGGATTCTTGTTATATCAAGCTCCCTGTACTGGAATCTTCGTAATTTGCATGAATCGATAAAGAGAACAGCGGTGACCTCAGCCCGGGAAAGTTTCAACAAGGATGTGCTCTACAGGCGCTGGAATGCGATGAAAGGGGGAGTCTATGTACCCGTTTCAAAGGATACCCCACCTAATCCCTATCTCAAAGGAATCGCAGAGAGAGACGTAACTACCACAACTGGGAAGCACCTTACCCTGGTGAATCCTGCCTATATGACGCGACAGGTTCATGAACTTGCAAGGGAAACCACTGGAGTCCGTGGTCATATCACGAGCCTCATGCCGATACGTCCGGCAAACAGGGCAGATTCCTGGGAAACAAAGGCCCTGAAAGAGTTTGAAGAGGGTGTTTCTGAGGAATATACCATTGAAACCATGAACGGCAGGAAATACCTTCGGTTCATGAAACCCCTTATAACGGAGGAGTCATGCCTTAAATGTCATGCAGCGCAGGGATACAAGGTCGGGGACATACGTGGAGGTATCAGTGTAACACTCCCCTTCGAGCCGTATCTGCAGCTTGAGATGGGGCAAAAGCGTCTCTCGATATTCCTTCACATTGTAATTGGTCTTTTGGGCCTTGTCGGTCTATGGGTAGCGCTCAAGTTCATCTACAAGGAGGTAGAGGCGAGGCTTGAAAGCGAGGAAAGGTTAAGGGCTCTGGTAGATACGATACCGGACAGTGTCTGTCTGGAGGATGAGAAGGGAAGATGGATAGAGACAAATAAGGTCAACCTCGATTTGCTAGGCCTGTCCGAGGTGGATTATCACGGCAAGACGAATGAGGAACTTGCAGAGTACAGCAGGGGCCATGGTGAATCGGTTATTGCCCTTGGAAAGTGGGATGAGGAGGCATTGGAAAAGGGAGAGCCTGTCAGGTTTGATCTGGACTTTGTCGAGCCAGGCGGAAGCAGGAAGCATTTCGATGTGATAAAGGTTCCCCTTCTGGATGAAAAGGGAAAGAGAAAAGGTGTCGTTATCGTAGGAAGAGATTTAACAGAGCTGAAAGAAGTACTTGATTTCCAGGAACTCCTCATAAAACTGGCTACAAAGTTTATAAATCTCCCTATCGAAAAGATTAACGATGGAATAGAGAGCTCCCTGGCTGCGGTGGGAGATTTTCTCAAGACGGATCGTGCATACCTGTTCCGCTACGATTTAACCAGGGGAATAATGACGAATACGCACGAATGGTGTGCTTCGGGTATCGAGCCGCAGGCAGGGAAATTCAGGGATATACCACTCGAAGGATTTGAAAAATGGCTCGGTCTTCACAGTGAGGGGAAGATGATTCACCTGCCGGAGAATGTTTGCAGTCTGAATAAAATGCTGGAACTGAAAGGTGTAAAATCTCTCATAGCACTGCCCCTCTTTTCTTTTTCCAAGTGTTTCGGATTCATCGGCTTTGATTCTATAGAAAAGGTCCGTCAGTGGTCCGATTCGGAGATAGCCCTTCTTAAGATTCTTGCAGAAATATATACAAATGCTGAACGTTTCGTTCAGGCCGAGGAAGAGAAGGAAAAACTTCAAATCGAACTGTTCCAGGACAGAAAGCTTAAATCCATCGGGAAGCTGGCGAGTGGCATAGCTCATGATCTAAACAACATGCTTTCTCCTATACTGGGCTATTCCGAGCTAATACTGCAGACACTGGATGATACCGACCCGAGAGAGGAAGACATGAGGCATATCGTCCATTCCGCAGAGAGAGCCCGTGACATAGTAAAGCAGCTTCTCACATTCAGCAGAAAACAAACCCTTCAGGTGCGCCCTCTCGACTTGAATGAGGTGGTTGAACATTTCAGAAAACTTCTCCGCCACACGATAAGAGAAGATATAGAAATAAAGCTTGAACTTACACCTTCACTCCCCAAAGTAATTGGTAACAGAGGCCAACTTGAGCAGGTTATCATGAATCTCGTGATAAATGCGCAGGATGCCATAGAGGGAAGAGGAATTATAAGGATCAGGACTTCTTCGGAGAGGGACGAGAGGGGAGGGGCAGTAGTTTTGAGTGTAATAGATAACGGAAGAGGCATGGAAGAGGAGATACAGGCAAATATCTTTGATCCCTTTTTCACTACAAAGGAGATCTGGAAGGGCACGGGGTTGGGCCTTTCTACCGTGTATGGAATAGTGAAAAACCATGACGGTGAAATCAAGGTTACGAGTACTTCCGGTGTTGGAACGAGATTCGATATCTATCTTCCCGTTTTCGATGAGAATAGCGAACCTGTTGAAGATAGAATCATCAAAGAGACGGTGGGAAAAAATAAAGCAGAGGGCAGGGTTACGATACTGCTTGTGGAGGATGATTATCGTGTGAGGGCAGTGACAAGACGCATGCTGACAAACAAAGGCTACAGCGTGATAGTTGCAGAAAAGCCGCAGGAGGCTATCAATCTCGTCGAGAAAGAGGGAGAAAACATAGATATTCTACTCACAGATGTGATTATGCCGGAGATGAATGGTGTTGAGCTGTATAAAAAAGTATCTGAGATCAAAACCGATATCAAGGTGCTTTTCATGTCCGGGTACACCAACAATACAATTTCCATGGAGGGACTTGTGGCGGGAAGAATCAATCTCATTCAAAAACCCTTCAGTGCCGAAGAGCTTACCAGTTCGATCGGTGAAGTGTTGGAGGGATGAGATGGCGCTACTTGATACCATCGTTATCCCGGAGGGCGGCAATTTCGTGCGGGAGTAGCCGCTTTCGCGGGCGAAAATAGGTGCGTGGGGAGTAGCTGTACAGGTCGGAAACCCTCGTCATGTAGATGCAGGCATAACGTTCAACCTGGTCTGCAAACCTACTTTCTTCCAGGCCCGCACGTAATATTTCACCCCAGTAAGGATTGAAATACTTTTTTAGCTCCAGAAGTTTCTTTGAAATATCCGTGTTTATCCTGTCTATTTCTTTGAAAAGCTTGGAAACTGTTTCTCGTGTTTTTGAATCTCTCTTTTCTTCCCTGACATCATACATATTGATTCTTGTCTCGAGTTGCTGTTTCTTGTCCATAAGAAGATCTATTTTCTCTTGTATTTTTCTGGATGCTCTTATGTTGGCAATCTCTTCACTCAGGTTACCCAGTACAAGGGCGGTTCTCCAGTTGCAGGATTTTTTAATTGTCACGACATCTCCGTAGATATGGTCTCCGATATAGAGGATTTCACTTCCCTGTACACCGAGGCCCTCCTGTACGCTACCGAACCAGCCGCCCTGAAAAATCCCGCTCTCTACCGTTCCGAAGTGGTTTCGCATGAGGCCTGTTTCTTCATCCACGGAGAGAAAGCCCTTTCTCTCGGTAAAGAATCCCGGCTTATCCGCAAGGGTTATCACTATCTGAAAGAGTTGCTGCCACCTCTTTAGTTTCTTCAAGTAGGGGTCTATTGCGAAACGAAGAAGGTCGTTTGTATAGTTGTAATCGGAATTCGTTATGAGTATCAGCTTTTTGCCGTACCTCAAGAGCCTCTCCAGGAGCAGGACTACCGTGGGATCGGAATCCACGTATCTTTCAAAGTCATTCCTTATGATTGATTTCAGGGAATCGTTCCGATGCACCATGTCGAGGCACTGGCTGATGTCTTCGGAAAGTTGATAGTAATCCGGAAGGGCAAGGCCGTCCTCCTTTAACTGGACGAGCTGGGAGTAGAGAACACCCGTTGAAATCGAAAAGGAAGTGTCTAGACTCTGGAAATCTGAATTTTTTATATCTATTGCCATTTCCTGGTATAGCCTGTTCTGTTCCTTGTACCCTATTTCCCTGAGACCATGGTATGACAATTTCACCTTACCAAACCTGCTAAGCTTAAGAAGATTCCCCTTTCTCTTGTCTATTACGAGGCCGGGTATCGAGCGCCTGTAGTTGAACCTCAATTTTTCAATTTCCTTCGGATAGGAACATTCCCTGATAAGTGACTCTATTATGAGCCTGTGAGTGACCTTTTCAAGCTCCCTTGTATGGTATCCAACGAGGGTATAATCCATATCGAAGCCTATTACCTTTATTTTCTTCAGGTTGAGTATCCTGTTTACGAATACGGGCATCATTCCTCCTTCTATTTATCCCTATTTGTCAGTATTGTCTGGTATAGCCTTTCAACCGCGCACCAAGAGGAGAGGCTTGTTTAACTTGTGCTTCAATACGTCGGAAACACTTCCCAGAATGAAGTCGCTTATTGCCTTGTGTCCGTGGGTGGCCATTGCAACAAGGTTCCAGGTCGGTTCACTTGCCTTTTTAAGGACTTCCTCTGCCGGTTCCCCTTCCGTACTGGAGTAGTCCACGGATATCCCTTCTTTCTCGAATAACCTGCTTGCCCTGGAAAAACATTCATTTACCCTGGTAGTCATAACCCTCTCCTGGTCCAGCGTGTGGGCATGAATCACATGAAAGAGGTGTACCCTGGAATTATGATGTCTGGCAAGCTCCTTTATATGGGAAATTATTGCATCGTCCACCGGTGAACAGTCCAGCAGGACGAGAATGTTTTCGTACATGCCTATTCCTCCTGATATTGAAATTTGAAAAAATCTGTCAAAAGAGCGTCGTGTAGAACAAATAAAGGTTGAGTACTATTATTATTGCAGAGACGAGGATTGCAAGCAAGAATTCACTTCCGCCGCTCCTGAGTTTGCCCATTACGTCTTTTCTTTTGCAGAGTATTAGTAGCGGTATCAGCGTGAAAGGAAGCTGAATACTCAAAATTACCTGACTGAAAATCAGTATCTTGAAGGTATCGAGTTTTAGAAGGATTATCAGGAAAGAGGGCAGTGCCGTTATGAAGGTGGAGACCTTGTAGAGTAGTGTATCGGGGTCTTCCGGTTTACCGAGAAAAGCTGTAATGACATTTACCTCCGCCATGGAGGATGTGATGGAGGACGAAATGCCGGCAGCAAGAAGTGCAAGTGCAAAGAGAAAACCTGCGAGGTTACCTGCAAGGGGACGCAAGGTATCCGATGCCTGTCTCAAGCTGTCAACATAAATCCCGTTTCTGTAGAAAACAGCTGCTGCAACGATTATCATTGCGGAATTCACAGCCCAGCCCAACCCCATTGCAGTAATCGTGTCTATCTTTCCGAATTTGAGGAGTCTTTTCTTCTCCTCCTCGGTTTTACCCCACTTCCTGCTCTGGATCACATTGGAATGGAGAAAGATATTGTGTGGCATCACTACTGCTCCCAGCATTCCCATGGCTATGTAAATATTTTCTCTGGTTATTCTTGGTATAACAATGGCGGGGGCTACGGCACTCCAAACAGGCTTGACTATAAAAAGCTCTATTATGTAGGAGATGGAAATAATTCCAAGAAACGCAAGGATTATCTTTTCCAGTTTATGGTACCTCTGCGTAACGATGAAGAAAACTTCAATGAGGACTGTAATGAATGCTCCAAGCCACAGGGGGAAACCCAACAGCAGATTGAATCCTATTGCCCCTCCAAGCAATTCGGCGACATCGGTTGCCGCACTGGCAGCTACTATGGTTACTCCGATTAGAGCAGAAACGGGGCCTGAAAAGTGTTCACGAATATTTACACCAAGTGATTTCCCGGTTGCTATCCCCAGCCTGGCGCTCATGTTCTGAATAAGTATGAGCATGAGGGTACTTAAGGTTATAACCCATAGGAGGTCGTAGCGGAAATCAGCTCCACCGGAAATATTGGTAGCCCAGTTTCCCGGGTCTATGAAACCGACTGTGACGAGGAAACCGGGACCCAGAAACCTGAGGACAAGCTTCCACATCTTTTGTTTTTCCGGATTGTTCTGGCCATTGCCTCTCTCCATGTTCCGACTATTGTATGGCTTTGAAATTGTGCTGTCAATCGAAATGAGTCGCATGCATGGGATAAACCAATGTGATACTGAAAAGTTCTGAAAACAGATTTAGTTGTTTACAATATTAGTAATATATTGTTATATTATAGCTCGGAGGATATCGGTCATGGAAATCAAGGAAGGCGTTTTGGCCCTTAAGGGTGCAACATGTGCATCCTGTGCATATACCATTGAACATGTCGGAAGAAAGATCAAAGGGATAGAGGATATTCAGGTAGACTCGGGACAGAGCAAGATATTTGTGAAGTACGAAGGTGACGGGGAAGTACTTGAAAGGGTCAGAAATATCATTCGTACCGTTGGCTACGATGCCACGATTATCTGAAAATTATATATTTTAAATTTAAATAATTATTATTTGAAATGTCTCTCATCTTTGTCTATACTGATGTTCATGAAAGAATATTCGGAGAAGCTTACCTTTGGAGTTGCACTGCGCAATCTTTTAAAGGCGGTCTTTTCACCTCATGAGAGCATAGGCGATGCCGAAACCAGGAGTAAATCGATTCTTCTCTCAGTTTCTCTTTGTGGCATTGCTTTCATTGTCGCACTGTATGAGCTTGTGACATCACTTTTCAATGGTTACGAGTTCAGTCTGCCCTCTGCAATTGGTTACTCTCTCCTGCTTGTTGCCTATCTCTTTAATGTGTCCGGAAGATTTAGAATTGGGGCTTTGCTCTTTATATTCACCATACCGGTTGTAGAATTCGTAAAGTTCTTCCTTGAACCGGAAACCTTCGATTTTATCAATATTGTTTTTATAGGACTCAATGTAATATTTTGTGCCCTATTCTTCTCTATCGGTCTTACGCTGTTCGTTGCGATACTGAATATTGCAGGAATCATCCTTACCGCCCTGTGGATTACACGAATCGATTCCTCCTTCCCTTTCAAGACTATTATCGACCCTCTGTTCGTTCATATAGGTACCGGTACCCTTCTCATCGGATTATTTTTATATCTCAAGAAAACCTTTGAAGAACAGCAGAAACGGCTTGTTTTGAACAAGGTGAGGTACAGGAACCTCTTCGAAGAATCGCCCATTGCGGTCTGGGAGATAAATGCTTCGGGGTTGAAATCTTACCTTGACGGGTTGAAAAGCAGGGGAGTTGAGAACCTGGAAGGTTATCTTGAAGAGAAGCCGTATGAACTGGTATCCAGCTCTGCCTTCATAAGGGTCGTCGATGTGAACAATACCGCTGTCAAACTGTTCGAGGCCAGGGATAAGAAGGATCTTATAGCAAACCTCGACAAACTTTTACAGGAAGCATGGTTACCTGTCTTTAGAAAATCTGTTTACAGGAGACTTGAAGGCTCGCTGTTGAATGTCTACGAGATAGATCATCGAAGTTTGACCGGGAAGAAATTGCGTCTCCTCGTTCACTCTTCTCTGCCGGAGGAGTTCAAGGATAGCTGGGAGAGGATAATAATCTCTGTTATCGATATAACGGAGAGAAAGGAAATGGAGACACAGTTACGGCAGCGTGCAAATTTCATGGAGCTTGTTTCGGGAATCCAGAACAGCATCTCCTCTGTTCTCGATTTGAATGAACTGCTTGGAAGGGCAGTAGAATCTTTGAAAAAAAATCTCGGCTTTTTTGAAAACAGCATATGGTTGAGAGATGGCAATGAACTGGTGTTACATGCAACTTCCTTCGACGAGATGCAGGAAAAAATAGGAAAGGTTCGCCTTAGGATAGGCTCCGAGGGAATAATCGGTAAGACCGGGGAACTGAAAGAGCTGTACAACTGCCCGGACGTAACAACTGATCCTTACTATCGCGTTTTCGTGGAGGGAGTAAAAACAAGATCCGAGTGTGCCGTACCAATTATGATAAAGGACAGGTTGATTGGAGTGCTGGATATTCAGAGTGAAAAGGAGAGCGCCTTCAGTCATGAGGATGAGAAGATACTGCTTACCGTTGCAGGCCAACTTGCCATTGCAATCGAGAATGCCTCTCTCTATGAAAATGCCAGAAAGCGGCTTGAAAGGCTTACCACTATCAACAGGATAGGAAGGGAAATAAGTACAAGCCTGGAGATAGATACGCTACTGGAAACGGCATATAGCGAAATAGTAACAATATTCGAACCCGATGCACTCGCTATCGGCTTTTACAATGAGGAAACAAATACCTTCGATTGCAAGATTTGTATAGATAAAGGAATCAGAATAAAATCGTTTCCCCTGAATCTGAACAGGGATCCGGCACCTCTCTTGAAGCTTGTCGTCGAGGAAAGGAAACCTATCCGCTTTACAAATTTCAGTGAGGAAAGATTCAAATTTCCCAGACTGCATCTTTGGGGTACAGGTGAAATACCGGACTCATGGCTGGGTGTGCCACTTATTAAGAATGGCAGTATAATCGGAATGATTGTTCTGCAATCCTACAGAAAGAACGCCTATTCCAAGGAGGATGAAGCCTTCCTGTCGACCATTGCCGATCAGCTAACCGTTGCACTGGACAATGCCCGCCTCTATGAACAGGTAAAGAGAGAGCTGGAAAGAGAAAAATTACTGGAAGCCCAGCTAGTACAGGCACAGAAAATGGAAGCTATCGGAAGGCTTGCAGGAGGAATTGCCCATGACTTTAACAACATACTAACAGGCATCCTCGGTTATACCGATTTGCTCATCGAGGGCCATGAGGGGGAAGACTGGGTTAAGGAGCTTTTGGAGATCAAGAAGGCGGCCAAGAGGGCTGCAATGTTGACCAGCCAGCTTTTGGCCTTCGGAAGAAAGCAGGTTCTCCGGATGAGGGTTGTGGATTTGAAAGAAACCATAGAGGATCTCAAAGATATGCTGGATAGGGTGATAGGTGAAGATGTCGAGTTGCAAATAGAGGGAGAGCCGGACTGTCTTGTGAAGGTCGATCCCGGACAAGTTTCACAGGTCGTTTTGAACCTCGCAGTTAATGCAAGGGATGCAATGCCTGAAGGGGGCAGCCTGCTTATCAAGACAGAAAAACTGGAATTGAACGGTCAATTTACGGAGGGAACCTTTAACCTTGATCCCGGTTCATATGTTGTTCTCACAGTGAGGGATACAGGTACGGGGATGAATGATGAAACGGTATCTCATATTTTCGAGCCCTTTTTCACGACGAAAGAGATAGGGAAGGGTACCGGTCTCGGCCTCTCCATGGTATACGGGATCGTTAAGCAGAGCAATGGTGATATTCTTGTCCGTAGCAAGATAGGGGAAGGAACCGAGTTCAGAATCTATTTCCCCTATGCGGAGGAACAGATTTCAACGGCGATTTCACCCGCAGGAGATGTGGAAACAGGTTCGCATGAAGGGAGGACTAAGACCCCGGACGGCCACGGGGAAACCATTCTACTCGTGGAGGATGAAGAAGCGGTCAGAAATATAACAGCGAGGATACTGTCTTCTGCCGGATATTCGGTTCTCCTTGCGGGGGATGCAGGTGAGGCAATTGAAATATGCAACAGGCATTTGGGGAAAATAAGCCTTCTCATAAGTGATATAATCATGCCTGGCGGAATGAGTGGCAAGGAGCTTGCCGAATATCTGCAGTCCATTCATCCGGAGATAAAAATCATGTTTATCTCGGGATATTCGGAAGAAACTGTTACCAATAACAAAGCACTAAAGGAGGGGGTCGAGTTCCTACAGAAACCCTTCACTTCTCATGACCTTGCAGAGAAGGTACACAGGCTCCTCGGTGGTTGACAAAGGGAGATGATAGGTCTATCCTGTGTGTCGGTTTGAAAACGTTTGCAGGAAGAGCCTGCGGGGGTTCTTCTTCCGTTGTTCAACCATTATGAAGAGAGGAGTGAAGAGAGGAGGTTGAAAATTGGCAGATAGATTGAGGATAGGTTTAATAGGTGCCGGGAGGATCGGGCGGCTTCATGCAAGTCATATTGCTTTCAGGTTGCCCGAGGCGGAGCTTATTTGTATCTCCGATGTATTTTTGGAGGCTGCAGAGAAGTGTGCCTCGACAGTCGGCGTACACGATACCTACAGTGATTACAGGAAGGTACTGGAAAGAAGGGACGTGGAGGCAGTAATGATCTGCAGCTCTACCGATACACATGCCGAGATAATAGAGGCCGCGGCAGAGGCGGGAAAGCACATTTTTTGTGAGAAACCCATCGCCCTCGAGCCGGCAAGAATCAATGTTGCCCTTGAGGCTGTGGAGAAAGCCGGGGTTAAACTTCAGATTGGATTTAACAGGCGTTTCGATGCCAATTTCAGCAGGGTGAGGGAACTCGTTGCGGCCGGTAAAATAGGCAAACCGCAGATCTTAAGGATTACCAGCAGAGACCCGGAACCCCCGCCGCTTGAGTATGTAAAGGTATCAGGTGGTATATTCCTAGATATGACGATTCATGATTTTGACATGGCCCGTTTTCTGATGGGAGAAGAGGTAACAGAGATATTTGCCACGGGAGAGGTTCTCATAAATCCCGGGATAGCCAGGTACGGTGATGTGGATACTGCCCTCGTTTTCTTGAAATTTCAAAGCGGAGCAATAGGTAGCATCGACAACAGCAGAAAGGCTGTCTACGGATACGACCAGAGGGTAGAGGTGTTCGGCTCCGAGGGCAACGTGATGGCCTCCAACAATACGCCGGACAATGTCTCCCTTCTTGATTCAGCGGGCAACCACCTTGCAAAGCCGTTGTACTTCTTTATGGACAGGTACGTAGAGTCTTACCTCAATGAGGTACGGGAGTTCATAGATGCGGTAAGAAATGACAGGAAGCCCGGTGTTACGGGTATAGACGGAAAGATTCCCGTTTTAATGGGCCTTGCCGCAAAGAAATCTCTTAGGGAGGGAAGGCCCGTAAAGGTAGAAGAGATCGGTTAGTTACGGGCCGACCACCCGGGTTGACAGGGAAGGATTGAAATTGTAATTTGATTTGCAGGGAAATATGAAAGGCAGGCAGTCTTCTCCGGAGTGGTTGAAGTCTCTTCAGAAGTTTGCAAGGGCAGATACTAAAAGGGCAGTTTTGCAGCTTTTCGATACCCTTGGTCCGTATTTGCTGCTGTGGGCAGTTATGATATGGATGCTCGAGAGGGGATCCCCCTACATCTATGTTCTGCTTCTGTCTGTTCCGGCAGCGCTCTTTCTCGTAAGAACCTTTATCATTTTTCACGATTGTACCCACAACTCCTTTTTCCCTTCGACAGTTGCCAACAGGATAACAGGAACCATCCTGGGCATAATCACCTTTACACCCTATGAAGAGTGGAGATCATCTCACATGGAGCACCACCAGGCTGTAGGGAACCTGGACAGGAGGGGGGTTGGTGATGTAATGACCTTGACGGTAAAGGAGTACAGGGAAGCTTCGTGGAAGGAGAGATTCTTCTACAGGGTGTACCGTAACCCATTCGTTCTCCTTTTAATCGGTCCTGTCTATACCTTTGTCATCCGGAACAGGTGGAGCCACAAGGGGGCGAGAAGAAGAGAAGTGGTAAGTGTAATAGTGAACAATATCGGAATAGCCATAATGATACTTGCCATGGGTTTTGCTTTCGGTTTCAAGACCTACATTGCCATTCAGGCGCCGGTGCTTTTTATAGCGGGGGTTCTCGGTATATGGCTTTTCTACGTGCAGCACCAGTTCGAGGATGTCTACTGGATGAGGCAGGATCAATGGAACATGGTGGATGCCGCCATGAAGGGAAGCTCTTTTTACAGGCTCCCGGGAATCTTGCAGTGGTTTGCAGGAAACATCGGCTTTCATCATATTCATCATCTTCGGCCAACGATTCCTAACTACAACCTTCAGGCATGTTTTCGGGAGGTTCCCGAAGTTCGGAAGGTAAAGCCCATTACACTTCCAGGTTCCTTCAAGAGCCTCTTCATGAACCTCTATGACGAAGATAGGAAGCGAATGATCTCATTCAGGGATTTGAAGTCATACAAGTCAAACGCACCGGGAGTATGAGAAACAATGAAATTAAAGAGATTGTCTGAAAAGCCTGTCCTTCTCCCGAAGAAGGAGAATGGCTGGGAAGCAGCGGCTGTTTTCAATGCCGCAGCGGTATATGACAACGGGCTCATCCATTTGATCTACAGGGCAACGGATATTCCTCCCAACGACAAGGAAGGACCCTTTGTAAGCAGCCTCGGCTATGCGGTTAGTTCCGATGGCCTTACTTTCAGCAGACTGGACAGGCCTGTTATGTCCAACGACATACCGGAGGAATCGAGGGGACCCGAGGATCCGAGAATCGTGAAGATAGGTGACACGTATTACATGCTGTATACCGGATACAACGGTGTTGATTACAAGATATGCATGGCAACATCGAAAAACCTCGTAAAATGGGAAAGGCGAGGCGTGGTGCTGGACGAGAGAAACAAGGATGCATCACTTTTTCCGGAAAAGATCGAGGGAAAGTATGTGATGTTTCACAGGCGGGAGCCGGATATATGGCTGGCCTATTCGGATGATCTTAAGAAGTGGTACCGGCACAGAAGCATAATTTCTCCCAGAGCGGAATCAGACTGGGAGAGTGGCAAGGTCGGTATTGCCGGACCTCCGATAAAGACGGAGGAGGGATGGCTTCTCATATACCACGGAACCAATCCAAAGAAGGGTTACAGCCTTGGCATAGCATTGTTGGATCTGAAAGACCCCTCGCGCGTAATTGCCAGGCAGAAGGAACCCATTCTTACTCCAGAACTTGAATGGGAGGTGAATGGTTGGGTTCCCAGGGTTGTTTTTTCCTGTGGGCAGGTTGTGTTGGGTCAGAGGGTTCTGGTCTACTATGGCGGTGCAGACGAAGTTATTGGCGTGGCAGAATTCAATCTTGAGGATATCAATTTTTAATTTCCGATAGAGACCAATAGACTTCTACCATGTGGCAATAGCCTTCTACCGTGTGGTTACTGGCATATGGCCGCAACATAGGATTGCTACTGGCACATGCTTGTTATACACCTATACTCAGGTTTTAAGTCCGCTATACGAGACACCCTCTATGTAATAACGACTGAAGAAGAAGAAAATTACCAGGACGGGTATCGCATTGAACATGGCCCCTACAAGGGTTAGGTTCCACTGAGCCTTGTACTGCTGCTGGAAGGTCATCAGAGCCACAGTGAGGGTCCACATGTTTACACGGTTCAGGTAGAGAAGCGGATCGAGAAAGTTGTTCCACATTGCCTGGAATTTCAATATGTAGAGTGTAAGGAGAGCAGGCCTGGAGAGAGGAAGTACCACGGTTCTGTAGATTCTGAAGTAGGAGGCTCCGTCTATCATGCAGGCCTCTTCCAGCTCATGAGGTATTGATTTAAAGTATTGGGTAAGGAGAAATATCCCGAATGCCTCGACAGCCCCGGGAAGTATAAGGCTCCAGTAGGTGTTTATCAGTTTCAGCTTTGCCATCATTACGTACTTGGGTACCAGTGTCACCACTCCCGGCAGCATCATGGACGAGATCATGAAGGTAAATATTATCTCCTTGCCTCTAAAGCGAAGCCGTGCAAATGCATACCCTGCCAGGGAGCAGAAGACGACCTGGAGAGTTGCGATTATAATCGAGAGGAAGGCTGTGTTGAATAACCACCTGGGAAAGGTACCACCTCTTCCCAGATCGGTCTTCCATGTTATGAGCCAGTTTTCCCAGAGCCACTTCGATGGAAGAATCTTTGGCGGCCATAGAGTGATCTCCGCATTCGATTTGAATGTACCGAAAAAGGCCAGGATGAATGGGAAGAAGAGCGTTATGGCTATTGCAGAGAGGATGAAGTATTTGATTGAAAGATTGAAGTAGAAGGAGAAGGGTTTGCTATTTACGGGATTCTCTCCGTCATTTTTTAAAGCATCTATTATGTCTTCTTTTTCGGAATCTTTTACAGAATCTTTTACGGTATCTTTTATGGCGTAATCTTCATTCATTTTTTTGCCTTCCTGAAGAAATCTAAAAGTAATGCTCGGTACCTCTTTCAATGAACCTCCTCTGCAGATAGGTAAAAATGAATATTATTGCAGCAAGTATAAAGGCCATGGCGGCACCGTACCCTGCCCTTATGGGTCCTTCCGTTCCAAGGGTCTCCCTGTAAATCAGGTACACGGGAACGAGGGTCGTACCAAGCGGGCCACCTGATGTCATAATCTTTACGTAGTCGAATAACTGCAGTGTGCCAATCGTTCCCAGTACCACGACCATCATTATGATTGGCCTTAACAGCGGAAGTGTGATCCTTGTAAACTGCTTCCATGGAGAGGCCCCGTCGATGGATGCCGATTCGTAGAGGGAAGGGGGAATATTCTGCAGGGCAGCGAGGAACATTATCATAAAGGTTGGAGAGGTTGTGTAGATTGCCTGAAACATGATTGCCATCCATGTTATACTCGGCCCCGTGAAGTACCACTTGGAGTAGGGAATTTTCTTTCCAAAGAGTCCTGCAATCAACTGAAACAGCCCCCTCGGGTCATTCAGCCAGTCTATGTTCTTCCATGCTACGTGCAAGACGCCAAGCAACTTCCCGATGGCGAGGTTTAGAAATCCTGTTTTCAGATACAGCCACCAGAATATCATTGATATGACCACGCTGGAAGTGACACTGGGAGCGTAGAATAGTGTCCTGAACAGGCTGGAACCGGGAACCGGCTTGTTCAGTATAACGGCAAGGAGTATAGCGATAGCCGTTTGAAAGGAAACCACAACAAGTGAATACCAGAAGACGTTAAGCAGAGAGCGTAGGAAATCGGGAGACTTGAATGTTTTGATGTAATTTGTAAAACCGGCGAATTTCGGAAGGGTGAATATGTTCCATCTGTTCAAGCTTATGTAGAAGGCGAAGGCGAGGAGGCCTATGGTAAATACAAGGGCAGAAATAAGGTATGGGGATAAAAAGAGGTAGGCAGCTAACTCCTCTCTCTTCTTCATTTGACTGAGTGATCTATTTTTTGTTAATATTTTGTTTTCATTGTTTTGCTTCATTTGTTCGTTACTTACCGTCTTACTTACCATTTTCATAGAGGATACAGGCGGGGCTTTATGCCCCCCTGTATCTTCTTCCGTCATTGCAGTTCCCTCATTAAAGAATTATTGACCTGAAAGGATTTCGTTTACCTTTTTGTTGGCTTCTGCAAATGATTCATCCACAGTCTGAGCGCCCAAATATATCCTTTCAAGCGCCTTGCTTACCTGGTCATTTATCTTACCCGTATTGGGGCCCCAGTAGGCAACTCTTCCTACGAGACCGCCTGCTGCGATCTGCTTGTCGTTGGGGTCCTGTACCAGGTCTATCTGGTCTGGATGCGTTGAGTATGCAAAACCTGTCTTCACAATTTCAGCCTGATTTTCTCTGCTGGTAACGAAGATGGTAAATGCAGCGGATGCCTTAGGATACTTTGTACTCGATATTATACCGATCGCGTTGGTGAAAATGACATCCGACCTCTTGCCGTTGAGACCTTTAACGACCTTTGCCGCTTTCCATTTGACATCAGGATAATTCTGTCTCATAAAGTTAACCATCCAGCCGCCCTCATATGTCATTGCAACGACTTTCTTTCCGATGGCTTCACCTGCCCAGGATGCTCCGACATCAGAGCTCGTTACCAGTGCGCCCGCTTTTTTCATGTTGAGGATGTATGAAGCTGCCTTCTTTATCTCCGGCGTGTCGAGTGTTGCCTTTGTGTAATCTGAATTGGTGTAAGAACCACCTGCCTCGAAAGCCCACGGTGCGAACCTTGCCCAGTCGGCATTCTGCACGAAACCTGCGAATTTTGTATTGGAAGCTATCTTCTTGGCTGCGTTGAAGAGGTCATCCCAATTCCAGTTGTCATTGGGTTCCGGTACACCGGCTGCTTCCAGTGTCTCCGGCAGGTAGACGAGACCCAGAGTTCCCCAGTCCTTTGGCAATCCATATGTTTTTCCCTTGTAGGTAAATATCTTTAGAAGTTCAACGATGAAGTCTTTTCTCGAAACATTGGCGGCTTTCATGTAATCGTCCAGAGGAAGGAGCTGTCCCGTCATTCCGAGAGCGGTCATCAACTGGTCATCCACGTAGAATACATCGGGTGCTGTTCCACCGGCGACCATTGCCTTGATTTTTGTCTGAAAATCAGCGGGAATGGGCTGATAATCGACCTTTACCTCCGGATAGATCTTATTGAACCTTACGATAGAATCCCTGTAGATCTTCTGCTCCGTCTGGTCACCCCAGCCGGAAAAAACGATTGTTGCTTTTGATTCTACCGGGATCTTTGTGAAACTGGTAGGTTGTGCCCCCTTTGATACCGTAGTGGTTTCGGCAGAGGGTTTCTGTTCCTGCTTGCCTCCTGCAAATGCCACGGAAACCGATAGAACAAAGGCAAGCGTTGGTAGTAGCACGAAAATCTTTTTCATTTTTACCTCCCTTGAATTGATTGGTTGAATACTTTGAAAATTGATCCTTTCTATCCTCTATCACCTCCCTTCTTTATTTCAAATTGATAGCTGCCTACCGTTTGTTTGCTGTTTTAAAGTATCTATGCAGAATCACGGATTATAAGTTCCACCTTTATGGTCCTCGCCTTTGGTTCGTGATTCGGATTTTCCATTATCGAGTGAAGCTCGGCGGCTGCCTGAAAACCAAGCTCGAATTTATGCTGCCTGATGGTAGTAAGCCTTGGCTGAAAGTATTCTGCCAGCAGGATGTCATCGTACCCGACTACTGCGACATCATCCGGGACCTTCAGTCCTATATCATTCAATCCACGAATCGCACCAATTGCCATGAGGTCCGAAGCCGCAAAGATGGCAGTGATATTTTTCTCTTTGAGAAAGAGGTTTCTGGCAGCGAAGTAACCACTTCGTTCCGTGTAGTCGCCAATCTCTGTGATTTCAGGATCGAACTCGATGTTGTGTTTTTTCAGGCCTTCCATATACCCCTTTAATCTTACGGAGCTTACCGCTGCAAGCTCATGTCCGTTTATGAATGCTATTCTTCTGTGCCCCTGTGAAACGAGGTAGTCGATTGCAAGCATGCAGCCCTTGATATTGTCTGACTCGACGTATGAGACTTTCTTGCTCAGCAATGGATAATCGAGGAATACCGTAGGAATAAAATCGGCCTTCAATTCTTCTATGTACGGATCGTCAGTGAGTATGCCTAGAATTATCAGTCCGTCAACGCCCCTGGAATAGCAGATGCTTTTAAGTGACTGGGATTTCCTCCCTCTCCTTGTTTCCGGTATCATTATGAGATCGTATTTGGTGTTACTGAAGAATTTGCGAATTCCTGCAACAACTTCAAATGTAAATGGCTGATAAGGGCCGGAGTTCACGTAGTCGTAATAGAAAAGACTGACCAGGTGATTTTTCCTGAGTGCCAATCCCCGGGCAGAGAGGTTGGGAATATAGCCGAGCCTCTTTGCCGTTTCGATAACAAGTTTTTTGGTCTTCGGACTTACATCGCTGTAGTTATTAAGCGCTCTGGAAACAGTCGTCAAGGACAGCCCGAGTTCTCTGGCGATGTCTGATAATTTTACCATTCCATCTTTTCTATACATTTTAACCAAATCTATCCAAAGCGCTTTGGAAATTATGAATAATTAAAGCATTATTTGATACTGCTGTCAAGATTTTCTTTATTTTCTTTGGAAATATTTTTAACAACCCTTTTTTTGGTTTTCCTGTCAAGTTGTACTTTGTTACCATCGATGGTGACGGTGATAAAATTGCTACCTTTCCCGTAATGAGAATCTTCGTATTCTTCCAGTTCCAGAATATGTTCGCTATTGGTAACCGTGACTTTGATTCTGTTTCCCTTCCACCTTATTCTGAACTGGAGAAGCTTCCATGATTCGGGAAGTCTGGGTTTCAATATTAGTTCTTTTTCATTGAAAATCACACCACCGAAACCGCCTATAACTGCCTGCCAGGTTCCACCGCATGCGGCAAGATGAAGACCCAGCCTTATGTTTCCCTGGTTATCATCCAGGTCCACTCTCGATGTTCTCATGAAATTCTTAAGGGCAGAGTCCTCGATCCCAAGATGCAATCCGACAATGGAGTAAACCATCGGGCTGAGTGAGGAGCTGTGTACGGTTCTTGTTTCGTAGTAATGAAAGTTCTTCTCCACTACATCCCGGGAAAATCTGTTGGGATGGAGATAAAATAGTAATACCACATCTCCCTGCTTTATAAGCTTAGTCTTTTCAATCCTTTTCTCTACCTCTTTGGGGATGATTGGCATGTAGTTTGAGTCCCATTGCGTTATCTTTATATCTTCCAGATCGAAGTAACCTTCAAATTCTTCGAGAATACCACTTTCATTCTGCGGAAGGTAAATCCCTTCTGCTATTTCTTCCCATCTCTCTATTTCCTCCTCTGAAAGAGAGGGAATATGATAGAGTTTTGCAAACTTTACAGCTTCCTTTAGGTTCCAGGAAGCCATGTAGTTGGTGAAGTAACTATTGTTGACATGTTCATGAAACTCGTCCGGTCCTATTACCTTGCGTATCACGAATCCTTTTTTTTCTTCATCCCATTCAACCCTGCTTGCCCAGTATCTGGCCGTCTCTACGAGCAAGGGCAGGCCGGACTGGAGCATAAAGGTATCGTCACCTGTTGCATTGTAGTACCTGACTACTGTATATGCTATATCAGCCGTTACGTGGAGCTCTTCCTTTCCTGTGTAGATGAAGTATTTTTTCTCCTCTACAAAGTCATAAATCTCATACGGTGTTACCTCCCGGCCGGTGGAGGCTGATTCCCACGGAAACCTTACTCCCTTCATTCCCTCTGCTTCTGCGTTCTCTCGTGCTACCGGCATCCTCTCTGTTCTGTATGCCAGGAGCTTCCTGGCTGCCTGGGGATTGGTATGAAGGTAAAATGGAAACATGAATATTTCTGTGTCCCAGAATATATGCCCCTTGTATCCCTCACCGGTAAGTCCTTTTGCAGGAATACTGAAATTTTCACATTTTTCATCGTATGCCTGCAGCAATTGAAAGACGCTGAATCTTATTGATTCCAGCGCTTTTTCGTCTCCTTCGAGGTATATCCAGGCATCCTCCCACTTTTCTTCCCAGCTCCTGAGGTGAGTTTCTACCAGTCTTTCCATATCTCCCCTGAAGTGATAGAAGAAAGCTCCCGCCTTATTCCTGTCAGTTATAACATTCTCACCCTTCTGTGAATCGTGAGTCACGGAATTATGCACAAGACGATAGAATGTGTATTCTTTATCTTTCTCCAGATCCAGAGTGAATATTTCGATTGCTCGGTTCCGGAAAAACTTCTGTTCATAGCAGAGGTTCCGATAACCGACCGCAGGGATTGTCAGAGTCATCTGCGTCAATGTCAACCGGCTTGCCTGTGTGCGTGACTTCATATAGATCCCGTATCTCTTCGCTCCGGGAATTGTAATCCCCTCGTATTCAAGGGGTCCCGCATCGAGTGTTTTAAAATGATACGTCTTAACCCATGGGTATAGCCCCTGGTTCGACATGGAATTGTTAAGGCTGAAGGCAACAGAAACCCTTCCCTCCGAATCGACACTTCTCACCTTCATTACGGTGAAGTAGAGTTCCTTATAGAGGGCATGGGGAAATTGAAATGTCTCCACCCTTATCTTTTGGTCATTTCTTGTTGAAAGTAGGGCAGTGGTATAAAGTGCACCTTTCTTCATGTCCAAAGCCTGATAGAATTCACCCTGGCCATCTACCAATTCGAAATCCTTCGCATTGGTGCAACTATCCGGCAGGGAAATGGAAAAATCGGTTTTCAGCCATGAAGGTACATTTGCAAGTTCCGTGTAAACGACAGGAGCGTTATCGTATAACCCGGCAATGAATATTCCCGGTATTGAATTGGGATCTTCGAAGTCGATAGTATTCCTTACTCCCATGTATCCATTCGAGAGTGTGAACAGACTTTCATAGTAGGAATTTTCAATCCTCCTGTAACCCTTTCTTTCGATAAGCCAGTCCTTGGTGCTTGGTGCTGGAATGACAGGAATTATCTTATCTTTGATACCTTTCAAGAATTACCCCCTTGACAAAAAATCACTATTGGAATAATTAAACATGATATTTCCAAAACGCTTTGGATGCAAGAGGTTTTAATAGCCTTATGAAAAAAAATCTCAATGGTTTTATTTTTGATCTCGATGGTGTACTTACAAATACCTCGGAGTACCATTATCTTGCATGGAAAAAATTGGCCGACGAGCTTGAAATCCCATTTGACAGGAAGATGAATGAAAACTTCAAGGGAGTCTCACGGAGGGATTGTCTTGCTCTCCTCCTGGGAAACAGAGAGATTTCGAAGAAAGAGTTCGAAGTGCTGTTGGAAAGAAAGAATCGGTACTACAGGGATTTTCTTATTGGTGTCAGTGAAGATTCTCTATTCCCGGGTACCCTAAGGCTCTTCGAAGAGATTCACAGTATTGGTGGCAGAATTGCAATTGCATCGGTGTCGAAGAATACCAGGGAAATAGTAAAGAGACTGTGCATCGATGAAAAAGCGGATATCATATTGGATGGGTATTCCGTGGAAAAAACGAAACCGGAACCGGATCAGTTCCTTCTTGCTGCAAGACTCCTCCATGCCGAACCTTCGGAGTGTGTGGTCTTCGAAGATGCACGGGCGGGGATAGAGGCTGCAAAGCGTGCCGGGATGTTCGCAGTAGGAATAGGTGCAAAAGAGGAGCTGCCCCATGCGGATATCGTATATGAAAGTATCGGTGAAATAGAGTTGGAAGAGTTGATAGAGGCTGTAAATAATCTGTGACCGCCGATATTCAGATTGTTTTCCCAACATAGTGAAAATTCTTATCTCTGAAAATTCTTATCTCCGGTGAGCAGAAAAAAATGTCCTGATATCACCTTATATGGGTAATATTGCATTATCCCCCTTTATCCTTGACAAATGATATGTATAGAAAGATCATATAGCTAACAGGGGGTTTCAATAATTCAATGAAACTGACCGCTCGATCGTTGATTTTTCTTTTCTTATCGGTTTTTGCCATCATGAAAGGCTCATATCTCTTTTCAGAGGACAAGGCCAGGGAAACCGGTAAGGATACAAGTAAAGCCGAACCAACGACTAAAATCAAGACCGCCTATGTGATTCCTATCCATGGTGACATAGACAGGTACATGCTCGTTTTCATAAAGCGTGGAATCAAAGAAGCGGAAAAGCTGAATGCAGACTATATAATATTCGATATAAATACCTACGGGGGAGAGGTGGACTCTGCACTCCAGATAGCCTCTTCCATCGGCTCCGTAAAGAAAGCAGAGACAGTCGCCTACATTCCTTCTCTGCCTGAGGGAACAGGGGTGAGCTGGTCGGCCGGTGCCCTAATTACCCTCTCCTGCAGTGCAATATACATGGCTCCGGGAACTTCCATAGGGGCGGTAGCACCGGTCTACCAGACCCAGGGTGGCATGGAGATGGCGCCTGAGAAGGTGGTTAGTGCCGTAAGGGCGCAGATGGCTGCAATTGCCGAGAAGAATGGCTATCCCAAGGCCGTTGCAATTGCAATGGTGGACAAGGACATGGAGCTTAACGAGGTCTTCATAGATGGTAAAAGAATGCTGGCTCTTGCAGAGGACATCCCCGAACTGAAAAGAGAGGCAGAAAAAAATGGCAAGAGTTTCGAGGATGGAAAGGTAATCTCTCCCAAGGGAAAGCTCTTAACGTTAACGGCAGGCGAGATGAAGGAGTACGGCCTCTCCTCGGGAACACTTTCCTCTATCGAGGAGCTCTACAACACCCTGGGCATTCCGGAGGAAAATGTGAACCGGCACAGGGAAAGCATGGAGGACCGTATCGTTGCTGTCCTTACAAGTGCCTATGTAACCTCCCTCCTGATACTGATAGGCATAGTTGCTCTCTATATCGAGATAACGAGCCCCGGCTTTGGTATCCCGGGAACGATTGCCATAATAGCATTTGCCATTGTCTTTATATCGAGCGGGCTGCTGGGAAATGTCGGTTCGCTTGAGATACTCCTCTTTATTCTTGGTGTCGTGTTGCTCGTTGTGGAGATATTTCTTATTCCCGGCTTCGGCATAACCGGTATAAGCGGGATAGTACTGATGGTTACCGCACTTGTCCTCTCCCGCCAGGGTTTCGTTTTTCCCAGATTCCAGTGGCAGTGGGATATTCTTAAGGAGAACCTTTTGGTTGTCGGGGGAAGCCTCCTGGGTTCAATCGTAGTTCTGGCCCTGCTCTTTCCCCTTCTTCCCAGGATGGGGCCCTTTAAGCGGCTCGTCCTTGCAACGGAACAGAAGCAGGAGACAGGCTTCGTTGCAAAACCAGCGGAGGTCCGAAAGGACCTGCTCGGTAGAAGAGGCTTCGTTGTGACTGCCCTTAGGCCTGTGGGCAAGGCTGAGTTTGACGGCGAAGTGGTCGTTGTACAGGCAGAGGGGGAGTTCATAGAGAGGGGTGCCACAGTGGAAGTGATCGATGCAAGTGAAAACAAGATCGTGGTGAAGCGCAGTAACAGAGAGAGTGTATCATGATCTTTCTTGCAATCGGGCTCTACATAATAGGCTACATTGCAATCGTACTCGAGTTCTTCGTTCCGGCAGGCGGCCTTGTGGGTCTTGCCGGCATGGGAAGCATTGCAGGCGGCATTGCCCTTATCTTTATACACTATGGAAGAGTCCTGGGTTACATATTTCTATCTGCCGCTGTCATCATAACTCCCATACTTATTCTTCTCTACTTCAAGTATTTTCCGAGGAGTTTTTTGGGAAAAAGGTTGATTCTTGCCGACCGCCAGGAGAAGGATGAGGGATTTGTAGCGCATTCCCTCTCGCAGTACAGCGAACTTAAAGGCAAGGTAGGTAAGTGCTTAACTATGTTACGGCCATCAGGTATGGCTTTGATAGATGGAAAGAGGTACAGTGTCGTAACGGATGGCGAGTTTATAGAGAAGGGTGCCGAGATAGAGGTTCGGGAGGTGGATGGTTCCCGAATAATAGTAAGAAAAAAGAGAGAGGAGGAAGAGAAATGATAGTTGCATATATTCTTATAGGAATCCTTGTCCTCGTTGTAATAGCATTTTTCTTAAAGTTTTTCGGTCTCTGGTTCAGGGCGCTTCTTTCGGGTGCCCCTATAAAGCTTAGCCGCCTTATTGGGATGTGGATAAGAAAGGTCAAGGCCAGCATAATAGTTGACAGCAGAATAATGCTTACCAAGGCGGGATTGGGCATAGACTCTGACCTGCTTGAAACGCACTACCTGGCAGGCGGTGATGTAATAAAGGTTAGCAAGGCCTTGATTGCGGCAAACAAGGCAGGTATCAGTCTGGATTTCAAGAAGGCTGCGGCAATAGACCTTGCAGGCAGGGACGTATTGGATGCGGTAAGGACAAGCGTTAATCCGAAGGTAATAGACTGCCCCAACCCGGAGACGGGAAAGAGAACGATAGATGCGGTTGCAAAGGACGGGATACAGCTTAAGGCAAAGGCGCGTGTTACAGTAAGGGCTAATATAGAGCGGCTTGTGGGTGGTGCGACGGAGGAGACTATAATTGCCAGGGTAGGCGAGGGAATCGTTACAACGATAGGCTCTGCAAACAGCTACAAGGAGGTTCTGGAAAATCCCGATGTAATTTCAAAGACAGTTCTGGAAAAGGGGCTGGATGCGGGAACCGCATTCGAGATACTCTCCATAGATATTGCTGATGTCGATGTAGGTGAGAACATAGGGGCAAAGCTGCAGGCAGACCAGGCGGAGGCCGACAAGCGGAGGTTCCAGGCCATAGCGGAGCAGCGGAGGGCTGCTGCAAAGGCTAGGGAACAGGAAATGATAGCCCAGGTTCGTGAGAACAGGGCAAAGGTCGTGCTTGCCGAGGCCGAGATTCCGAAGGCTATAGCAGAGGCCTTTCGTTCCGGCAACCTGGGGATAATGGACTACTACAGGCTGAAGAATATTCAGGCAGACACTGATATGCGCAAGAGTATAAGCGGTGAGGCTGGCGAAGGTGAAGATATGGACAAGTAGGGGAAGGGGAGGAGTATTTTTAAATGGAGTTCTTGATTTCAAATCTGTTGGTAATTCTTGTTGTTCTCTTTTTTATTGTATCCGGTATACTGCGCCTTGTCTTTAGTAAGAGAAGATCCCGTGGCACGGAAAGGGGGAAAAGGAGATCCAGCCGGATGAAGATTCCTGCTTTAAGAAGGAGCTACCAGGCTGAAACTTCGGTACCTGTAAAGCCGGATGACGAGAGGAGACTTAAGTTCGAGAAAATTGAGGAGAGCAGGTACATAGGTTTCCAGAGCGGATACGAGGAAGAGGCAAAAGGAATAGGTGTCCTTGAAGGGCGAAGGTTGGATGAAGAAAAACTGGATGCAATAGATAAAAGAAAACTCGAGACTGTAAAGCCGACCAGCTTTGATACTGAAAAGCTGACAAGGATTCAGACAAAACTCAAACCTGTTAAGTGGGAGGAAATGGGGGAGGTTGTCAGAAAGAAGCTGTCGATAGTGGAAAGGCTTAACAGGTTAAAGCCATTCTCCAGGGCAATTGTCTGGAAGGAGATACTGGACAGGCCGAAGTCAGAAAGAACGGAGTCAGAATATTTCTGATTCCTCCGGCTCACCGGAGTCTTCCGTTAAGAATTGCTTTCCCTCTCTTTCTTCTTGGGTCTGAACCTCAGTAGGTTCTTCGTAGAGTTTGTACAGTGAAGTTGTTGCCTTCAAGACGATGATCAGGCTGAGTATTGCAAACTTCTGTGTTATCTGCTGAATATTCGATTTTATTACAAAGTTGAATGCATAGGTTAAAACTGTGGAGTGAAGAATGAAATGGTAAAACACTACATGAGGTGCTCCTTCCAGTGAGGGGACTTCCAGGAGAAACAGGAGGGTAATCCCCCAGAGGTTCCCGAACAGGAGGGCTCCTCCGACACTGTGGATGTTATTGTTTATGTTGCAGGGATAGGTGATAATGAAAAAACCCAGTGCAGCTCCGACGGAAAGGTAACTTTTAAGCCTGTGGTGTTGAATTTCCTCGTGTTTCTTAAAGAGCGAGGCAACTTTAAGCATTAAAAATCCGCTTATAACCATTCCCAGGACAAATACTATTAAAGAGGCTGTGTTCTTGTGTCCGTTGGCAGTTTCGGTGGCCCCTAAGAAGCTTATCGGGTCCATCCAGAAATCGAAAGCTTCACGGCGCTCTCCGTATAGAAGCATACCGATAATCATGGAAGAAATATTTATAACGGACATTTTAAGGAAGGTGGAATCTATTTCCCTGTTACAGATAGGCACATGCTCTCTCTTCTCTCTCTTGGAGACCATAACAGCAAACCATCCGCTTTTAAGTTAACGAGAAAATGAGTCCACGGCAAGTTTTTAAAAAATTGCCGGTATTTAACCCTTGCTTCCCCAAAGCTCCATTAAATTAACAAGAGTTTCGGTAGCCTTTACCATAGAAGAGACGGGAATCCATTCAAGCCTGCTGTGAAAGTTGTAACCTCCTGCAAAGATATTGGGAGTAGGAATTCCCATTTCACTTAACTGTGAACCGTCCGTACCACCACGTATAAACTCCACTTTTGGTTCCAAACCGGCCTTCTTTACAGCTTCCTCCAGGTAAGAGACTATTTTGGGCTCCTTTTTGATATACATGTACATGTTGGAGTATTGCTTCTCGTCTCTTAAGACTGCGCTGCTACCCGGAAATGCCTTTTCAACTGCCCTGCAGGCCTCCCTTAATGTTTCGATTCTTCTTCTTGCAGTCTCGTCGTCGAAATCCCTTATATAGATTTCCACTTTCGTTTCTTCCGGTTTTCCCGATATCATTATGGGATGGTAGTAACCAAACCTGCCATCGGTGGCTTCCGGTGATTCTGCCTGGGGGATAAGTTCTATCAGTTTGCTGGCCATTCTGATGGAGTTTATCATCTTTCCCCTTGCGTATCCCGGATGAATGTTTTTTCCTGTAAGAGTAATCTCTGTCCTGTAGGCATTGAAGGATTCTATCTCTATAGAGCCTGCCGCTCCCCCGTCCACTGTGTAGCAGTACTTCATTTTCATCCTTTTTAAGGGAAAGCGGGACATACCCTTGCCGGTTTCTTCATCCGGCGTAAATACCACCTCGATTTCAGGTTGTGGAATATCTCTGTTAGAAAGAAGGTATTCAATTGCTGTCATTATTTCAGCGATACCTGCCTTGTCGTCCGCCCCGAGGAGAGTGGTTCCGTCGGAGGTAATTATCGTATCACCTTTGAAGTTGAGCAGTTGGGGAAACTCATCGGGGTCCAATTTGTGGCCGTTCTTTAATTTGATTACGTTTCCGTTATAATTATCATGGAGAATTGGTTTTACATTCTTACCGCTTACAGCATCAGCAGTATCCACATGGGCCATCAGACCAATAACAGGAATTTTGCCGGGTGATATGCCACGAGGGAGATTTTCCTGTTTAATGTTAGCCGGTATTCTTGCTATAAGGAAGCCGTTTTGGTCAATTTCAACGTCATTGACACCAATAGAATTTAGTTCGTCTTTTAGCATTCTTGACAGATCAAGTTGGCAGCTTGTCGTGGGAAATGTATCGGAATGCCTGTCCGATGTAGTCTCGATTTTAACGTATCTTTCGAATCGCTCTACTACTTTTTTCCTGATATCCTCTTTTATCATTTTCACCCTTCATTATATTGTTATTAATGAGTTCTGTAGTGGTATTATTACAGAATGACACACAGCTATGGGATTCTTGCTACGATATCCTTTAAGCCGGGATTCTTCTTTAATTCTTCCTCCAGAGCCTCTGCCCTTTCCTTGTTCACATAGTCCCTGCTCTGGAATGAATAGGTGAAGTTGGTATGTATATCGTATGTCCCCTGAAGGAGGGCATAGGTATCTTCTGTCATAACGAGTTCCTCGTCCGTGGGAACCACAAAGATCTTCACCTTTGATCCCTTTCCCGTTATATCGGTTTCTGCATTTCTCGTATGTGACAGCTTGTTCTTTTCCGGATCCATTACGATTCCGAGAGGTTCAAGGCCCTCCAGGGCCTTTGCCCTTATGATATCGCTCATCTCGCCGACACCGGCTGTAAAGGTTATTGCATCTATTTTTCCGACAGCGGCATAGTATGCGCCAATGTATTTCTTTAGCCTGTAACTCTCGATTTCAATTGCAAGTTGCGAGCGCTTGTCACCCTTTGCTGCAGCCTCCGTTATGTCCCTTCTGTCTGTGTATTTGCCTGAAATACCCAGTACGCCGCTCTTCTTGTTCAGAATCTTCTCTACGGTTTCCGGTTCCAGGCTCTCTTTCCTCATTATATAGAATCCTATTGCAGCATCGTGGTCTCCAGCTCTCGTTCCCATGACAAGGCCTTCCAGTGGGGTAAGTCCCATCGAGGTATCCACCGATATTCCGTTTCTTACGGCATTTGCACTTACACCGTTACCTATATGAAGCAGGACGAGGTTTGTGTCGAAGGGATCTTTACCAAGGAGTACTGCCGTCCTCTTTGCAACATAGAGGAATGAGGTACCGTGAAAGCCGTAACGCCTTACCCGGTATTTCTCGTACCATTCATAGGGAAGGGCATAGATGTAGGCCCTTTCCGGCATAGTCTGATGCCATGCAGTGTCCATTATGGCACAGTGAGGAACGTCTGGAAGAACCTCCTTTGCAGCCTCGACACCCATTATGTTTGGAGGATTGTGAAGGGGAGCAAGGTCTGCAAGTTCCTTGAAGGTATTAAGGGCTTCATCGTCTATTATGACAGACTTGGCAAACTTCTCTCCTCCGTGAACCATCCTGTGGCCTACCGCCTTGATTTCGGAAAGATCCTTAATGGCTCCTACCTCCGGGTCAAGGAGCGTTTCCGTAATCAAAGCAATTGCTTCCCTGTGGGTAGGGCATTCGTGTTCCTTCTTTATCCTGCCCTTTCCCTTTGCATAGTGATTGATAGATGAGCCGCCTATGGTAACCCTTTCCACGATTCCCTTAGCAAGGACTTCTTTCTGATCCCAGCGGTAGAGTTGATACTTAACAGAAGAACTACCGCAGTTTAGTACAAGTATGTCCATCCATTTCCCCCTGTAATATAAAATTGATTATTGATTTTTTAGGATTTATTCACATTTTCATTCTACTCAAAAAGACCGATTAATCAAGTGAAATGAGGCCATTTCTTAAAAGTTATTTTAAAAATGATTTGAAATAATACTTAATCTCTTTCAACTTGTCTTTCTTCTCACTGACCGGAGTTATTAGCATTTTGTAGAAGCAGAAAAAATCAATATTATCTATCCCGCAGACTGAAAAGACCTCATCCTGCCAGTTCGACCTGTTTTATCCGTTCAATTACCTTCTCATCGAAGCTGAACTTCCGGTTGAGTTCCGGTTTCGAAAGGACTGGGTCGAATCTCATATCGTAGAGATCATTGAAAAAAACCCTGTGACCCTCTTTTTGCAGATAATCCCTTAAGTCCCCGGCAATATGGTTGTTGAAGCTGTCTTTGTCAGGATGTCCGAGTATAATCATTATATTCATACAAATAATAATATATAATAGTTGACAAAAATAATAAAGAATAATAAATTCAGAGTTGAATGTTGGACAAAAATTTCAGATTGGCGGGGATGGAGCGATGAATAAAAATGACAGTACCTATTTGAGAATCGAAGGCCTAAAGGCCGGGATAGATGGTCGTGAGATTCTTCGTGGTGTGAATCTCGAGATTTCACAGGGCGAGGTCCATGCCCTCATGGGGCCCAATGGCTCGGGAAAGAGCACGCTTGCCAATGTTCTCATGGGACATCCTGCATACGAGTTGTACGAGGGAAGGGTGATGCTGGGAGACATCAATGTTCTGGAGTTACCGGTTCATGAGAGGGCGAGGATCGGGTTGTTCCTTGCTTTCCAGTATCCCGTCTCGATTACCGGGGTGACTGTAGGTAAGTTCTTAAAGAGAGCCGTTGAAGCGAGAGCTGAGAATCCCGAGGACATGGATGTTTCCTCTTTTTTCGAGAAACTGGAAGAGACGATGGAATTTCTGGAGATAGATCCGAGGTTCGTCGGGAGGTATCTAAACAATGGTTTTTCGGGCGGTGAAAAGAAGAGAATGGAGATAGCTCAGATGCTTCTACTGGAACCGAAATTCGCAATTCTCGATGAAACGGATTCCGGCCTCGATATCGATGCACTGAAGGTCGTTTCCAGGGGAATCAACAGGCTTCGAGGCCCTGATTTCGGGAGCCTCATTATCACCCATTACCAGAGGATTCTGAACTACGTAAAGCCGGACAGGGTTCACGTGATGTACGACGGAAGAATCGTTGCCTCCGGAAGAGAAGAACTTGTTACAAAGCTGGAGGAGAGGGGCTACGAGTGGCTTAAAGATGAAAGGGTTCTGGAAAATATAAGGAAGTAGCAATGGCAAAAAATACGGGAAACATTACGGATATCGGAATCGATCAGTACAAGTATGGCTATCACTTTCCGGACAAGTCGGTATTCAAAACCCGCAAAGGTCTGGATGAAGAGGTCGTGAATGCAATCTCCCACCACAAGGGAGAACCGGAGTGGATGCGACAGTTCAGGCTGAGGGCATTGCGTGCATTCAGGAAAAAGTCTATGCCCAACTGGGGGGCAAATATCAGTGATCTCGATTTCGATGATATCTACTACTATGCAAAGCCGGTGGATTCACAGAAGAAGGACTGGAATGACGTACCAAGGGAGATAAGGGAAACCTTCGACAGGATAGGGATTCCCGAGGCAGAGAAGAAGTACCTTGCAGGTGTGGGAGCCCAGTACGATTCCGAGATGGTCTATCACAACATAAAGGAAGAGCTTGCAAAACAGGGTGTTATTTTCTGTGATCCCGAAACAGCCCTGCGTGAGTATCCTGATCTGGTGCGGGAGTACTTCGGGACCGTAGTACCCTACATGGACAACAAGTTTGCCGCGCTGAACAGCGCCGTGTGGTCGGGAGGCAGCTTTGTCTATGTTCCTCCCGGAGTGACGGTTGATATTCCGCTTCAGGCATACTTCAGGATAAACCTTAAGAATTTCGGGCAGTTCGAGCGGACATTGATAATTGCCGACGAGGGGAGTTTCGTTCATTACGTGGAGGGCTGTACCGCCCCCATCTATACCACCGATTCGCTTCACAGCGCAGTAGTGGAGATCATTGCAAAACCCCATGCAAGGGTAAGGTATTCGACGGTTCAGAACTGGTCCGGAGATGTTTACAACCTCGTTACTAAGAGGGCTGTTGCATACGAGGGAGCAACGGTGGAATGGGTGGACGGAAACCTTGGAAGCAAGAGAACGATGAAGTATCCCTCTGTGTATCTCATGGGAGAGGGAGCCCATGGTGAGGTTCTTTCGATAGCCTTTGCAGGCAAGAACCAGGAACAGGATACCGGCGGTAAGATAGTGCACGTTGCAAGTAATACGAGCTCTACGATAATTTCGAAATCGATAAGCAAGGACGGAGGCATTGCAAGCTACAGGGGACTGTTGAAGGTGGGCGAGGACCTTCACGGAATACGTTCCCATGTTGTCTGCGATGCCCTTATCCTGGACGAAGAATCCGTAAGCAATACCTTCCCTTACATGGAGATAGAATCGGATGATGTTTCCATAGAACACGAGGCACGGGTGAGCAAGATAAGCGAAGAGCAGCTCTACTACCTTATGAGCAGGGGTCTGGATGAGGAGGAGGCTTCCAAGATGATTGTGAACGGATTCTTGGAGCCTCTCGTAAAGGAGCTTCCTATGGAATATGCCGTGGAATTGAACAGATTGATAGAGTTACAGATGGAGGGATCAGTTGGCTGAAAATACGGATTTTGCAAGGCTCCTCGAGGCCGTTGAGGAACCGAAATGGCTCACCTCTTTGAGGTTAACAGCATACGAGCAGTTCATGAAAATGGAATGGCCTACTCCCAAGGAGGAGGAGTGGCGAAGAACTGACATAACGGGAATAGACTTCGCCAGTTTTAAGCAACCGGATTTCATGCGGGGGAAGGGAATTGAGAGCCGCCTGCGTGGCAAGAATCAACATGAGGATGATGTACCGGGCATATCTGTAAGGTCCCTCTGCAGGGGATCCTACGGAGAGGGGGATTCACTTAGGAGGATACTCTACGGGCAGATGAACTCCTTTGACAACAGGCTGATTGCATGGAACTGTGCCATGTTCGACAGGGGAGCATATGTCGTTGTGCCGGAAGGCTACCAGGGGGAAGAGGTGGTGTATCTGACCGTTTTTGCCGAGGAAGGCGGTTACTACACGTTACCCCGCATCGTAGTGGAAGCAAGGAGGAATTCCAGGGCAACCGTTGTTGTCTCTTTTGTAGATGGCTCGAAGAGTGAAGGCCAGTCCCTCGTAAACGGCGGTATCGATGTATCGGTAGGGGAGGATGCAAGGCTTAAATTGTACGTCATTCAGAATGTATCTGCGAATACGCTGTTCTTTGGTAATGGAAGTATGGAGGTTGCAAGGGGAGGGCACCTGGAAAGTTTCGAATCGCACTTCGGAGGAAGCCTGGTAAAGACCCGATTGACCTGCAGCCTGGACGGAGAGGGAAGTGAAGCCTACTTGAGGGGAGCCTATTTCCCTACCGGTAAGCAGCATATGGATATCAGGACTGTTCAGAAACACAGGTCAGGGCATACCAACAGCAGGCTGTTCTACAAGGGTGCCGTAAAGGATTCGGGCAGGGCTGTGTATCAGGGGTTAATAGAGGTTTTTGAAGGAGCGGAGAAAACGGATGCCTACCTTACCGACAAGAATCTTATCCTGAATGACGGTGCGCGGGCTGATTCCATTCCCACCCTGAAGATAAGAAACAACGATGTTCGCTGCAGACACGGTTCCACAACGGGAAAGATAAACGAGGATGAGCTTTACTACCTCGAAACGAGGGGGATAGAGAGGAGAGAGGCAGAGAGGATGCTTGTGGCCGGTTTTTTCAACGAGGTAACAGAGGTAACAGAGGTAACAGAGGTAACAGAGGAGGCCGGTACAAAAGGCTCCGCCGATGTGGCTGGAAAAGGTGTAGCCGCGGAAGTTGCCTCTCTTGTCGAGAGCAGGATTTGAGGTTTCAAGGATAATGGCCTGGGTAAAGCTTCTCGACCTGAAAGAAGTGTCTCGCTGGTATCCCGACAGGGGGGTAGGGGCCGAATACGAGGGGAGTCTCTTTGCCGTGTTCAGGGAAGGTGATTCATACTACGTGTTAGATGACATATGCTCACATGAATATGCAAGGCTCTCTGAAGGGGAGGTATGTGGAGACAGTGTTTACTGTCCAAAGCACGGTTCCTGCTTTAATATAAAGACGGGAGCAGTAAGGGGGCTGCCTGCCACAAAACCGGTTAAGGCCCATAAAACCCGGGTAGAGGAAAATTTTCTTTATATAGAAATAGAATGATGTTATTATTGAATCGAGGAGGAAAGTAAAATGGATATAAAAGAGGCATTCAAGAAGGCAATACTGGGAGAAATAGAGGGCCGAGAGCTCTACAGGGCTGCGGCAGAGAAGGCCGATGACAAGAAGGCCCGGGAAGTTTTTTCTCGCCTGGCTAATGAGGAGGACTCTCATTTCAAGACGCTACAGAAACTGGCTGAGTCCTACTTTAAGGGAGAGAAGCTGGAGATCCCGAAACTCAAGAAGCTCGAGACCTTCGAGGATGCGGAAAGCCCCATATTTTCCAGGGATTTCAAGAACTTTGTGAAGGACAAGCATTTTGAAGTTTCAACTCTCGCTATCGGTATGAAGCTGGAGCTCGAATCGAGCAAATTTTACAAGGAAATGGCTGAAGCAGTTGAGAAGGAAGAGCTTAAGGAGTTCTTTGTCTATCTCTCTGACTGGGAAAATGACCACTACGAGGCACTTCGAAAACAGATAGGATTCATCGAACAGTATTACACAGCTCAGAACAGCCTCTACAGGTTTTAACTCTTGACATGGAGACCTATTTAAAGAGCTTCTTAAAAACCTGTTGAGGTAGTTTGCTGCCTGCTGAAAAGCATCTGGAAAAGAGTTCAGAAGGGGTCTATAACCTGCTCGGAGGATATCATGTCGAGGTTCCAGATATCAACGTGGGGCGGTGTTTCGATTAAAACCTGAACGGCCTTTGCAAGGTCCATGGGCTTGAGGAAGCGTGTGTCAGATGGTAGTTCCACACCTGCTTTCTCTGCCCATTCTGTCTGTATGGCAGCAGGCGCAAGAATGCTTACCTTTATTCCGTGTTTTCTAACCTCGTTTAGAAGAGCCCTTGAAAAGCCTTCCACTGCCTGCTTGGAAGCAGAGTATATGGCAAAACCCGAACGAGAAAGTTTCCCGAGAATTGAAGATACATTTATGATATGTCCCGATTTCTGTTTCTTCATATATGGAATTACAACCTTACAGGCATAGAGAACCGTCATAAGATTTACCGAGACTCCTCTTTCGATCTCTTCTTTTGTATAATTTTCGAAATCGGCAAACCTTATTCCGGCACCCACATTGTTTACAAGGACATCTATCCTTCCGAACCTCTCTACTGTCTTTTCTATAAAGCCCTTTGCCTCATCGTAGAGGGCCATATCCGCCCTGATGGCAAAGGCCTCACCGCCGCTCTTGGTGATTTCCCTTTCTATTTCTTTTAGCAGTTTTTCCCTTCTTGCAGAAAAGGAAACCCTGTATCCGAGACTTGCAAGGTATCTTGCCATCTCCCTTCCTGTACCGGAGGATGCACCGGCAATTGCGATTACACCTTTATCTTTATTCATATTGTTCTCCCATTCTTCTGAGCCTGTTTGATTACCTGTTGTATTTTCTCACCCGCCTTACTGAGTGTCAATGTTTCAGTTTAATTGAGTCCTCTTTTTATGTGACAGAATTTGACATGCACCGAATAAATGACTAACTTAAAGCCATAATATGACTGGAAAAGTAAAATATATTAATTAAGGAGAAAAAGTATGAGTGAGAAAATAGAAGAGCTATTGGGAAAGGATGCAGGTTACTTGCTCGACTACAAGGCCATTGTGCCGAAGGACAATCTGCATCTGCCGGGCAGTGATTTCATAGAGCGGGTACTTGTCGGCTCCGACAGGCCGCCTGCCGTACTGAGAAATCTGCAGACGATTTTTGACCATGGCAGACTGGGAGGTACCGGTTATGTTTCGATACTGCCTGTTGATCAGGGTGTCGAACACAGTGCAGGAGCCTCATTTGCACCGAATCCCATCTATTTCGATCCGGAGAACATTGTTAAGCTCGCAATAGAGGGTGGCTGTAATGCCGTTGCATCCACGCTGGGGGTTCTTGGTATCGTAGCAAGGAAGTATGCGCACAGAATACCCTTTATTCTTAAGATTAACCACAATGAGCTTTTGACATACCCGAACAAGTACGACCAGATTCTTTTTGCAGGGGTTGACCAGGCCTTTTCAATGGGTGCCATTGCGGTGGGAGCTACGGTATTCTTTGGTTCCGGGGAGAGCAACAGGCAGATACAGGAAATATCCGATGCCTTTAAATATGCACATGAACTCGGTCTTGTTACGATTCTATGGGCTTACCTAAGAAACCCAGCCTTCAAGACAGAGGAAAAGGATTACCACACATCGGCCGATTTGACCGGCCAGGCAAACTATCTTGGAGTTACCATAGAGGCTGACATAATAAAACAGAAGCAGCCGACAAACAACGGGGGGTATACTGCGCTGAAGTTCGGAAAGACGAGTGATAAGGTGTACTCTGAACTCACAACGGATCATCCCATCGACTTGACACGATACCAGGTGATGAACTGCTACATGGGAAGGGCAGGCCTCATTAATTCAGGCGGCGCCTCCTCCGGGGTAAACGATTTGCAGGACGCGGTAAAGACTGCTGTAATAAACAAACGTGCAGGCGGAATGGGCTTAATCTCGGGGCGTAAAGCATTTCAGCGGCCCATGAAGGATGGCGTGAAATTATTGAATGCCATTCAGGATGTCTACTTGAGCAGGGAAGTTACTGTCGCCTGAGATTTTAACATCGTATTAGGGGGATATCTGCTTGACTTGTATCAATTAATATACCTACTATTCAGTAATCCATTCTGAAAAGGGTAGATTTATGCTTTCTAATCTCCTTTTACCGGATATTTATGAAATTATTCAGAATATGGAACAGTTTAAAAAAGATTCTGGTCGAATTACAACCGGCGGATATTGCAGAAGTCTTGAACAATATCGAAGAGGAGTAGGTAATAATTTTATTCAGGCTTCTTCCCAGACAGTTGGCCTCTGAAGTATTTGCAGAACTAGAAGGTGCAAGACAGGAGTATATTTTAACCCATATAGTAAATACTGATGTAAAGCAATTGATACAAAATCTATCACCCGATGACAGAACAGAGTTATTCGAGGAATTACCGGGAAAATTAACCCAGAGAATATTAAATCTGCTTCCGAATGATAAGAGGCAGGAATCCCTTGAACTGTTGGGATACCCTGAAGACAGCATAGGGCGTTTAATGACACCGGATTACATAGCCCTTCGTCCGGATTGGAGTATCGAAAAGGCACTTGAGTTTATAAGGGAAAGGGGTAAGGATGCTGAAACTATTGATATGATTTATATCACCGATAAAGACTGGAGATTGATAGATGATATTCCTATTAGGAGATTTATTCTGGCAAAAGAGGAGCAAAATGTTTCCGACATTATGGATTATAAATTCATTTCTGTTAACGCAATGGAGGATCAGGAAAAAGCCTACCATGTGATGAAGAAGTATAATCTGAATATCTTGCCGGTGGTCGATTCCGATGGAGTCCTATTAGGTATTGTCACTATCGATGATGTGCTTGATGTTCAGGAAGATGAAATCAACGAGGATTTTCATAAAGTTGCTGCCGTGAGTCCTGTAGAAGAAAATTATGCCTTTGCCTCTGCCGGCCTCCTTTATAAGAAAAGGATTGGTTGGTTAATGTTACTACTTGTTACTGACTTTCTTTCTTCCGGTGTCATTGCACATTTTCAATATGCTTTACAGGCAGTAATAGCGTTGGCCTTTTTCATTCCCGTATTAATAGACAGTGGTGGGAATATTGCATCCCAGTCATCTACTCTTATTATACGTGCTCTTGCCACAGGGGATCTTACTTTGAAAAAATGGTTTTCTGTTGTTAAAAAAGAACTTCTTGTGGGTATTATGCTGGGGTTGTCTCTTGGAATTATTCTCTATGTGCGAAGCTATTTCTGGAGGGGGGCCCACAGGTTGGTTTAGCCCATCTTCTACAGTGAAAACGGATTTTTAGGATAGGCAAAAAAATAACTCTATATAATACAGGAAGTTAGAATTTAAGGTTTAGAGTTTTGCTCAAAATGTAGTGCCAATAATAGATATATTAATA